>Ga0160423_10003551_pt1 | contig 12954 bp, 18 predicted proteins | sample CRUFie14St8metaG_FD_108191 | JGI IMG/M metagenome (GOLD analysis project Ga0160423, IMG submission 108191) | Marine microbial communities from the Costa Rica Dome - CRUD Field 142mm St8 metaG | ecosystem: Environmental > Aquatic > Marine > Oceanic > Photic zone | place: Costa Rica: the Eastern...
ATCAAACAAGCAACCCTAATACAAGGGCTAAGACTATTCAAAAGAAAAGATGCACCATTCAATATTCTAGGTAACGAGCAAACTGGTCAGATTGAACTATTCAACAAGTTCGACCCAGATGCAAGAGAACTTATCAAAGGTTACATCAAGAACAAACTCTAATGGCAGAAACAGGTATTACAGTCAAGATAACTGGTGCTGAGAGTCTAAGGAAAAGATTAAAAGCTAACAATCTTATGATGACTCCACTTCGTAACTATCTCAATGGTTATGGAAAAGTAATCAAAGAAAAATCAAAAGTACATGCTCCAGTTGATACTGGTGCTTTGAGAAGAAGTATTAAATACACAAGAGTGAAACCACAAGGAAGAATACCTAACAAGACAAAAGTTTTTGCAACAGCTAAACATGCATCTTTTGTTCATGGTAATCCAGAGAAAAGATTTAGAATGTCTGAACCATTTAACAGAACAAGACCACACTTCCCACCAGTCAAAGCACTTACTGGTTGGGCAAAGAGACATGGCATGAATCCTTATGTCGTTGCCAACTCTATTGCACAAAAAGGTACACCGATAGTTCCATTCTTAAAAATGGGATTGAGAGATGCAAAGCCAGAAAATAAAGTATTATTACAAGTAGCAACCAAACAAATTGAGAGACAATTTAAGAAGGGAAGGAAAAAAGTCTAATGGCATCTTTATCATCGATAAGGTCTGGAATAGCAACCAACTTGGGAAACATATCATCACTAACAGTTTTTGGTTTTGTTCCAGATAGTATTGAACCACCTACTGCTGTGGTAGGTGTTGTAGATAATATTGAGTATGATACTTCAATGTCTCGTGGTGCAGACACTTATTCTATTCCAGTATTTCTCTATGTAAGCAGAGTTGATGCACAAGATGCTCAAGATACCTTAGATGGATTTCTTGCTTCTAGTGGTTCTAGTTCTGTAAAAACTCAGATAGAATCCGATGTAACACTAGGTGGAGTCGCAAACTCTGCTAGAGTAGTAGAAGCAGACAACTATGGAGTCTATACTATAAACAACATAGACTACTTAGGTTGTGAATTTACAGTAGAGGTAATAGCATGAAATACATAGTACAGAGTGGCATCGATGTCGGTAAGAAACGATACGAAGTTGGAGACTCAATTACAAAAGAACAAATGGGAAAAAGTTTTAAGTGGCTAGTAATGCAAGGTATTGTATTAGATGAATCAAAAATAATGGAAGAAGAATAATGGGAAAAGGAAGTTATGGTTCTGGCGGTGGCTCAAGGCGTGGTGGCAGAATGAGAAGAAGAAGAAGAAGGAGTAGAAGGTAATGGCATTCGTTCATGGTAAAGGTACAAAGGTTCATGTAAACGCAGTGGACTTCAGTGAATATTTTAATAATGTAGATGTAACCAAAACATCTGATGTTGCAGAGACAACTAACTTTGGTTCATCTGGAGTAAAAACTTTTATTGCTGGAGAAGATGATGGCACATTTTCATTGACTGGACTGTTTGATGCCACTGCTGATGCAACACTTCAACCACTATTAGGTGGTTCAGATTTTAATTTAATTGTTGGTATTGATGGACTTGAAACTGGAGATAGAACCCAGTTTGGTTCTGCAAACATTACTAACTATGGTGTATCAAGCCCAGTAGGAGATGTAGTTGCAACTTCAATAGATGCTCAAGCAGATAATGGAGTTACAGTAGGTCTTGTTTTAAATGCTGGTGCTTATACTGCAACTGGAGTGCAAGGCAGTGCCAATGACAACTCAGCGAGTTCGACTGGCGGTGGTGGTGCATTTCTGATTGTAACTAGCGTAAGTGGTACTTCTCCAACTGGAGATGTAAAGATTCAGCACAGTGCTGATAATGTAACTTACGCTGATTTAATAACATTCACTCAAGCAACAGGTGCAACGAGTGAGATTAAAAAAGTAGCTGAAGGTACGACAATCAACAGGTATGTAAGAGTACATGCTACGATTGGTGGTTCATCTACTCCAACTATTAATGCGATAGTTGGTTTTGGAAGAAATAATTAAGGAGAAGATAAATGGCATTTGTACATGGTAAAAGTTCGGTATTCAAGTTGGATAACGCAAGTGGTTCTTTAACTGACATATCATCTTTTGTGAACAATGTGGACTTCCCAGAGACAGCTGATGTAGCTGAAACAAGCGTACTAGGAGCATCAAACAAAACTTATATAGTTGGTTTAAAAGATGCAACAATATCCTTAAGTGGATTATTTGATGCTACTGTTGATGCAATCTTAGGAGCTGTTGTTGGTCAAACTGCAACTCTATCGTATGAATATAGCCCAGAAGGTACTGCTTCTGGAAAAGTAAAATACACTGGAGAAGCAATACTAACCAACTACGCACTAAGCTCTCCAGTCGGAGATGTAGTAGCTTATTCAGCAGATTTACAATGCTCTGGTGCAGTTACTCGTGGCACACACTAATTAGATAATTAAAGAGAGGAGACACATGAAACGATTATCTATTGATGATATAGAAAAACTACCTTCAGTTCCAGAAGAAGAATTTGAGATTGAAGAGTGGGGTTTCTCAATATTAATTCGTGGTATCAATAAAGGTATGCAAGTTAAGTTGGGTAAATTACTTAATGAAGATGATGCTGATGCATTTGATTATCAAAAAGAATTACTCAAGGTATGCGTTATTGAACCAGAGTTAGATGATGAAACAATCGATAAGTTGTATGAAAAAGATGCTAAAGTCATTGACCAGATATTTGCAAAAATAAATGAACTCAATGGTATTGGGGGTTCTGCCGAAGCAGAACAGTTTTGAAAACAATCTTGATTTAATATTCAGATTCAAACTAGCTCGTGAGTTAGGCATGACTGTCGGAGAACTATTAGCTACAATGAGCTTCAAGGAATACAACCAGTGGATTAGTTTCTATAAATGGGAAACTGGAGAGCAAAACAAACAACAAGCTCTTGCAGAAGCTGAGCGTAACAAGAAGATGGGAAGATAATGGCAATAGCCGACATAGCAATAAATATTGTTACTAAGGGTGCTGAGTTAGCAAAACGACAACTCAATTCACTTAGTGGCTCTGCTGGTAAGTCTGGCAACATGATGAGCAAACTTGCCACTGGTGCAAAACTTGCTGGTGTTGCTCTTGCTGTTGGTTTAGCTAAAGGTCTTACAGAAGCAGTACAAGAGTTTACTGCATTCAATGACAAGATGACACAATCTCTTGCCATTATGAACACCACTGTCGAGCAACAAAAGGCAATGGAAGAGTCTGCTCTATCTGTTTCAAGAGAGACTAGAATATCTGCTGAACAATCTGCTGAAGCATTTTTCTTCCTAGCATCTGCTGGTTTAGATGCTGAACAGTCTATATCTGCACTTCCACAAGTAGCTAAGTTTGCTCAAGCTGGTATGTTTGATATGGCTACTGCTACTGACTTAGCAACAGATGCTCAATCTGCATTAGGACTTACAGTTGATGATGCACAACAAAACTTAGAAAATCTTACAAGGGTTACAGATGTTTTGGTAAAAGCTAATACATTAGCTAACTCTTCTGTACAACAGTTCTCTGAAGCACTTACAAATAAAGCTGGTTCTGCATTAAAGGTAGCTAACAAAGGTATTGAAGAAGGTGTTGCAGTATTATCAGCATTTGCAGATAGAGGTGTCAAAGGTGCTGAAGCTGGAGAAAAACTTAACCAGTTACTTCGTGATATTCCAAGAGCAACAGCAAAGAATGCTGAAGAGTTTGCAAAACTCAATCTTCAGATGTTTGATGCTGATGGTAACTTAAAAAATGTTGCAGATTTGATTGAAGAACTTGATGCAGTTCTTGCACCAATGTCAGATGAGTTAAAAGCATCTACATTAGACCAGTTAGGACTCAATCGTGGTGTTGCTGATGCTGTCAAGATATTATCTGGTGCTGGAGATGAAATAAGAGCTTATGAATCTGCATTGATGCAATCTGGTGGTACTACTGAAGATGTAGCAAACAAACAGATGGGTTCACTAAAAGCACAACTTGATTTGATGAATAACGCATTTTCTGAGCTGGGTATTCTTATAGGAGATATTATTGCACCAGCTCTTACAGCTCTTGTTGAAGGTGTTACAAAAACTGTTAGAAAATTTACAGACTTCATTAGTAATCAAAGAGAAGTTACTGCTGAAATAAGAAAAAATGTTGAAGAAGCTGAAAACCAAAATCAGATTTATGGAACTGATTTACCAAGAGCTTACAGTTTATATGGAAGTGGTGTAAGTGAAGCAACAGATGCAACAACAGACTTTAGAACTGCAACACAAATAGCTATTGATACTGCATTAAAATATAAAGATGCTAACTTTGGAAGATTAGCTACTGACCAAATTGTTGCTGATGCTTTGGAAAACTTTACTAGAGAAACAGAAAATAATACAGAAGCAATCGAAGAACAAACAGAACAAGCCAAAGAGTTTGCAAAAACAATGAAATCAAAACTTTTACCTACACTTCAATCAGTTGTTGATGCTCAAGATAAGTTAAAAGATATTCAAGATAGAGTAACTGATGCTGAAGAAGATAGAGATGAAGCTAGTAAGCAACTTACTAAAGCACAAAAAGAATTAGAACGAGCATCTTTGAATGTATCGGTTGCAGAAAAAAATCTTACTGATGCTAAAGAGAGAGCTAAAGAAGTAACTCTTCAAGAACAACTTGCAATAGTACAACAAAAGAATGCAATCCAAGAACTTGAAGAAATGGAAGAGCGTAATGAAGAACAAGAACTTAAACTTGCAATCGCTAAAGAAAGACTTACTGAATTGATAGAAGCATCAACTGGAGCTACAAATGAACAAACACAAGCAGAGAGAGAACTAGAGAGAGCATTAGAAGCAGAACAAAGAGCTACTGAGCGTGTTACTAAAGCACAAGATGCATTGACTAAAGCACAAAAAGAACTTAATGAAGTAACTGCAAAAACACCAAAGAATCTTCTTGAGATAGCTATGGCTAAAAAAGAACTTGATGATGCTCTTAAAAATTTAGATGCACTGGGTTCTTTTGAAGATGGATTAGCACTACTCGTTGAATCGACTGGTATGAAGCTACAAGATTTAATAAATATGGCTAATGCAATAAGAAGTGGTAATAATATTTCAGTTGGTTCTGGTGGTGGTGGAGACTCTGGTGGTGGAGATGGTGGAAGCACTGGGAGTGAAACTTTTGATACTGATGGTGTATCTGATGGTGGTGCTGGTAATGATGTCATACCTTCAAGAGTTCCAGCATCTCAAAGAGTAGCTAGTACAGTTCTCTTTACACAAAACCTTAAGTTTGAAAATCCTAAACTTGAAGGAGATGAACTTGCTCTCAAAGTTGCAGAACAAGTTAGAAGAGCAACAAGAAATGGTATCAAAGTTATAACATGAGTGTTGCATTTGACTCAGATGTTAATATCACAGTTGAAATGGCGTTTGATAGTTCTCCATTTGATTCTTCACAATCATTTACAGATATAAGTAGTTTTGTAAGGTCATTCCAATTTTCTAGGGGAAGGTCAGATGAATTATCTGCATTTAGAGCTGGTACATTAACTTTAAATGTTTCAAATGCAGATAATAGATTTAACCCATCTAATACATCAAGCCCTTACTTTGATTCAGCTAATAGTCGAACAAAGATACAACCACTTAAGCAAATTAGAATAAAAGCAGAATACGATTCAGAAACTTATACAATTTTTCGTGGGTTTTTAGATGTAATACCAGTTAAGTTCATTGCAGAAGGTGCTGACTCCATTGTGCAATTTACAGCAATAGATGCATTCAGATTATTTCAAAATCAAACATTCCAATCAGTGGGATGGAGAGTTGGTAGAGTTGGCTTTACTGAATTAGGACAAACTACAAGATTAGGTTATGAAGATACACAAGAGTTATCTTCGGCTAGAGTTTCAAGAATTTTAAATGCGATAGGATTCCCTTCATCACTAAGAAGTATTGATACTGGTGTAAAAAATGTTATATCACAAGCAGTAACAACAAATGTTCTTACTGGATTTAGAGAATGTGAACTAGCAGAGAATGGACAATTCTTCATAGACAGAGAAGGTAAAGCAACATTTAGAAATAGACAATATAAATTCACAAATACAAAAGCTACAACTGTTCAAGCTACATTTGATAATTCTGGTTCAAATTTACCATATACAGATGTGCAATTAGGTTTTGATGACAATGAAGTTATTAATAACTATTCATGGACAAGAAGTGGTGGTACAACACAGTTTATAGCTGACTCTGACTCGATACAAAGATTTACACCAATCAACTCATCAGAAACAACAATAAATGTAAATGACAGTGATGTTCTATCTATCATTCAGCAAAAATTAGCTGAGACAGCGATACCTATAATCAGAATTGATAGTCTTACAATTAATCCAAGACAGAATACAAATATCTGGCAACATGCACTTGGAAGAGATTTAGGAGATAGAATCAAAGTAAATATTACAAATCCAGATGGAAGTACATTTAGTGATGAGTTATTTATAGAATCAGTATCACATAGTGTAAGTGCATCAAGCCAAAGTTGGCAATGGATTATGACACTAAGCCCAGCGAACTCTGCATCTTGGGTTCTTGGACAAGCACAATTAGGAATTGGTACAAGATTTGCTTATGCTTAGTGCTATGATAAAAGAGATAAAAGGAGATAAATAATGGCAGGAGCAGGTTGGCAAAGTTATTCCACTGGAGACTTGATAGATGCTACGACATTCCAAACATTCATACAAGACCAAGTTATTCAAGTTTATGCGAGTAGTTCCGCTAGAGATACTGCATTAGGAACTAATGATGCAGAAGGAATGTTTTGTTTCTTAAAAGATACAAACACTTTACAATTCTATGATGGTTCAGCTTGGGTAAACTTTATTGGAGAAGGAGATATAACTGGAGTTACAGCTGGAACTGGTTTATCTGGTGGTGGTACTTCTGGTGCTGTTTCATTAGCAGTAGATATAAACTCACTTAGTGCAGTTACACCAGCTAGTGCTGATGCTATACCTTTTGCAGATGCAACAGATTCAAACGCAGTAAAGAAAACAACTCTTGCAAACTTACCAATATCAACAGCAACCCAAACAGCTTTAGATAATATAACAGCTGGTACATCAACACTTACAGTTCCATTCACAGTAAAAGTAGCTGATGATGGTTCTGGTTCACAAAATGTTTTTTACTTTTTAAATGGTACAGATACTGGTGCTGGTACTAAAACACCAGCTTTAGATGTTGGTGTTGGATTCAAATACAAATTTGATGTATCAGATTCATCATTCTCTGGTCATAACTTAAAATTTAGTACAACTAAAGATGGTAGTCATAACTCTGGTTCAGAGTTTACAACTAATGTAACTACTTCTGGAACTGCTGGTTCAGCAAACGCATTTGTTCAGATAGAAGTTACACCAGAAACTTTAGGTACTGCAACAGCATCAAGTTCTACTGTTGCAACATTATATTATTATTGTTCTAATCACTCTGGAATGGGTGGAGAAGGTAGATTATCTTTATACCCAGCTGGTGGTGGTGGTGGTGGAACAAGTGTTGGTCTAGTATTATCAATTACATAGGAAGGAAATAAATTATGGCAGAAGCGTATGTTAATGGTTATCAAGATGTTGGAACATCTAGTACAGCTATTTATACAACTCCAGCAGGAACTGAAGCTATCGTTAGAAGTCTTTACATTGCTAATGTGGATGGTTCTAACTCAGCTGATATTACTGTTGAGATAGTCGATGATGGTGGTTCTCCAGATGCAAAGATTGCATCAGCAATTACAGTTCCAGCAAAATCAACTTTTCAAGCAATAGATGTACCCATATTTTTAAATGCTGGAGATGCTGTAAAACTACTTGCATCTGCAACTGGAGACCTAGAAGCAGTAATAAGCGTAGTTCAAATAACTTAAGGAGTAATTTATGAGTAGATTTGGAATCAAGGGAGAAATCCCAGACCCAACAGTTGCCTTATCTGGAATGTTTGACCCAAATGACCAAATAAATCTAACTAGAGATGGTAACTGGGGAAATAAAATAGCTGTCGAAATTCTCTGCGTTGGTGGTGGCGGAGGTGGCGGAGGACCAACCTCTGGCGGTGGTGGTGCTGGTGGCTATCGACAATTCTCAGTAGGTATGCTTACTGGTATTGAATATACAGTTCAAGTTGGCGGTGGTGGTAATGGTGGTTCTGCAACATCACATGGCACTGCTGGTGGTAATGGTCATCCATCTTTTGTAGCTGACCCAAGTGGAGTTAGATTGATAAATAGCACTGGTGGTGGTGGCTATCGTGGTTCTGGTGGTTCTGGCGGTGGAGCTGGAAACAGTGGAAACAATGGTGGTTATACTCCAGCTGAAGGTAACAATGGCGGTAATGCCTATGGTGGTGGCGGTGGAGCTGGTGGAGCTGGTGGCTCAATGTCTGGCTCACAAGCTGGTTCTGGTGGTTCTGGAGCATCTTCTTCAATTACTGGTTCTGCGGTAACTAGAGCTGGTGGCGGTGGTGGCGGTGGCTACTATCGAATCTACGCTGGTGGGCAACAATATGCTGGTTCTGGCGGTTCTGGTGGCGGTGGTAATGGTGGTCGTAGAAACTCACAAGGTGGCACAGGAAATACTGGCGGTGGCGGTGGTGGTTCTGGTCATTGGGGTGGTGGCGAATCATATTCTGGTGGCAGTGGCGGTTCTGGTATTGTAATTTTAAGAACCTTACATACCGCATCTGCTTCTTCTGTATCTCCTACAACAGATGGCAGTTTTAATATATATAGTTTTACAAGTTCTGGAACAATAACTTTATAGGAGAAAAATGGCACATTTTGCAAAAGTAGATGAGAACAATCTAGTTACAGAAGTAATAGTTATTGATAACGCAGTTGTTGACCCAGAAGGTAAAGGTAATGATAACGAGACTTTAGGACAAACTTACATTGCTGATGTATTAGGTTTGGAAGGTAACTGGCAACAATGTTCATACAATAATAATATTCGTGGTAATTATGCTGGAATAGGTTTTACATGGGATGAAGAGAATGATGAATTTATACCACCAAAACCTTACGCAAGTTGGACATATAGTTTTACTGACCATCAATGGAAAGCACCTTTAGACCATCCATTAGCCGATATATCAGAAGATTCAACTGACCAACCAGAAGAAATTACCAGTAAACCAGATGATGAAGTCTGGGAATATGTATGGAATGAAGATGCATACCAAGCAGATAACACTAAAGGATGGGAATTTAAACTAATCTGGGCATCAGAAGATAACGATTCTGGTATTGATTTATCTGAATAATCTTAATAATTTTTAGCATTATATAATACAGTATGAGCAAATTAATTACTTTTGTAAGTAGTTATGATGGTTTTAGAGATATAGAAGAATTAAAACCTTATCCATCACTACAAAAAATCCCACAATGGTATAAAGACATACCACTTGATGTTAAAAAAGAAGATTTCAACTCTAAATTAATTCCAAATTTAAGAACATCTAAGACATGCCCAAGTTTTATTGACATACTTCAAGAAGGTTTTATTTTACCCGCACATACCGATATGCATTTCAGAATTGAAGAAGATGGAACAATGGAATGGAAAACAGCAAATCCATCTTTTCAAATAGAGCTTCACAATAATAATCAATTTGTTAATCATACAAATACACCTATCAGACAAGTATTTAAAATTATTTATCCTTATCATGTAATAGTTCCTAAAGGATATTCAATAAGACAGATGCCACTGATATGGGATTACAACCCAGACTGGCATATATCTTATGGAACATTTAAAGCAGATAAAATACCAGAAATAGCATTACAACTTAATTACACTTCTACTAACAATGAAATTTACATCAAAGCTGGTACACCATTATGTCAATACATACCATACAAAAGAGAATCTTTTAAGATGCAGATAGGAGATTATAAAAAGTACCACGATGTTATTTGGGAGAGTTGGCATCGAGCATCAACAAGTTTCAAACATAGTTATCGTAGAAACATAGAAAACTGGGATAAATGATAGAAGAAGTAACCATAAAATTTAGTACACCAAAAATTGGATTGGATAAAGTAGAAATAGCTGTTCCACAACCAGCAACTAATTATATTTCAGAGATGTGGAAAAATACACCTTTATTGATGCCACAAGATAAACAAGAATGGGATTTGTTTGTTGATAAAAATATAGGAGAAGATAGTAGGAAACATACTGCAAAGACTTGCCCTAGTTTTATTGATATATGGAAGAGTGGATATGTAGTTCCAGCTCCTTGTGATATATGGATGTACTTTGATAAAAAGACAAATCTGTATCAATGGGAAACATCAATGCCACAAATTGAATTGACAACACATCCAAACATGCAACTACTAGAACATGGTAAAGGAGAAAATGATTGGTTATTTACTTTTAAGTTAGATAATGTATGGTTTGTAGAAACACCAAAAGGATATTCAATATATCAAGTTCCAATGTTATGGCACGATAGAAGAGATTATGAAGTTGCCTATGGTGTAATTCATACTGATATGTACCATCAACTTAACATTCAAATACTTGTAAAGAAGCAAGAAATAATGATTAATCAAGGAGACCCTTTGTGCTACATAGTTCCTTACAAAAGATTGAAACATAATCATGAGATAGTTCCTTACGATGAAGAAAAAATAATGGCTTCTAATTTTAGAAACTTAGGAAGATTTAAAAGTATGTATCTCAAAAACTTTAATCGCATGGAAAAAAATCGTGAAAAAGATTAAGTTTGTAGCTATTGAAAAAAAGTGGTTTGATTTACAACCACCACCAAAACCAGCAAAGTTGTATCATCCTAAATGGTTTAAATCTGCACCAGCTTATTATCCAGATAAAAAATTAAGATTTACTGATGAAGGCAAAAATATGACTTTTAAAAAGTGCTTACCATTTGTTGATGCATTAAATGCTGGTTACATTATAGAACTACGCAAAGACATAATTGTACAAGAGAACAGTATCGGAAATAACAATAATTTTGATATAGCTTGGAATGCTGATGAACAAGTTATAAAAATACATAATTCAAATACAAAACTGATTGACCCACCAGATTCGTACCATAGTCAAGTGATTACATATCTATGGAACTATATAACAAAAACACCTAAAGGTTATTCATGTTTATTTACTGAGCCACTTGCTTATCCAAACAGTGTACTCAAAGCTATTCCAGCAATAGTCGATACAGATGCAAAAGTTTTAAATTTTCATTTGTCTATGTGGCTTAAAAAAGGTTTTACTGGAATTATTAAAAAGGGTACACCAATAGCTCAGATAATACCTTTTAAAAGAGATAACTGGTCAATGTCTAGTAGCTTCTTACAAGATGGAGAGTATGAAGTAGAAGTAGAGACTGGTTTCAATGCAACTATGAATAATTATTATAGAAATACAAGCTGGTCTCGTAAGAAATACAAATGAAATTATTTCCAGAATATAAAAAATCAGAAGTAGGATATTTTGTTTATGATGATATTTTACATAAAAGTATGTATCAAGAAATGTACAAAGTAAACAAAAACACATTTAGTTGCCCAGCTGTAAGCTCCTTAAACAATAGAATGTTTCAAGTCAATAACTTCATGAATGTTGAAGTAGAGTTTGGAGTAAACAATGGAGAACCATTTTATGAATATAATTTCAACACAAAAGAAAATCCAGATACTGCAAATATTCATGATGTTTTAAATGATAGATTATCAGTAAGACTTGATTCTGATGGTTGTGCAGTTCTACAAATGACAGATACTAAGATATTTGTTACTGATACAAAAGATTTAGAACTTATAGTTTTACAACCTACTGAATATGTTGAAACATCAAATGCAAACTTTATTTCTGGTACATTCAATATTTATGGATGGCTAAGACCTATAAATTCTGCTTATGTGCAAATAGATAAATCAAAAACATCCAAAGTTTTTTTTAGTAATTCAAAACCAATTTATACAGTTCTTTTTAATAAACCAGTGAATCTATATGAAATAGAACCTAATCAAAAAATATTAGATTATGTTCAATACACTTATGGCATCAGTAATTATCAAAGGCACTTTAAAAAAGTATTTTATAGTATCATTAAAAAAAGACCAAAGGATTTATTAAATGAAAATAATATTACTTAGATTTTCTTCTCAAGAAGATTCTACATCTGGTGCATTGTTCAAAGCTAATGATGATGGTACAAAAGACTTTCTCTGCTACACGATTGAAGATGAATATAGATTAAAAAAAGTCAAGGGAGAAACTCGTATAAAAGGCAATACAACTTATAAAGTGTTGCTAAGAGAAGAAGGGTCAATGACAGCTCGTTATAGAGCAAGGTATGAAGCCAAGTATGGTAAAGACTGGTTCAAAGGAATGTTATGGTTACAAGATACTGTTGGATATTCTGGAGAGCCATTCTCGTATGTATATTTTCATGCTGGAAATTCCGATGACTCGAGTCTGGGTTGCATTATTACAGGGGATTCTCAAGAGAATAATGTTCTCAAAAAAGATGGTTGGGTTTCTAATTCAAGACAATCTTTTGAGCGAATCTATCCAGTTTTAAGAGATGCAGTCTTACAAGAAGGACTTGAACTTGAAATAATTGATTGGGATTATCCAGCTCAAGATGAAAAAGCTGACATCAAAAAGATTGTTGATGAAGAAGTAAGAAAAGAATTATCAAACAAGTCTCCACAAAATATGATTGGAGCAATGGATATATACGAAAAAATTTCTGAGATTAATGGGAATCTGAAGATACTAGAAGCTAAACTCGAAGGGAAGAACATAATTTAGCTCTGGGGGTCTCCCATGAAAATCACTTGCCCAAAATGTAAA
>Ga0160423_10003553_pt1 | contig 12943 bp, 10 predicted proteins | sample CRUFie14St8metaG_FD_108191 | JGI IMG/M metagenome (GOLD analysis project Ga0160423, IMG submission 108191) | Marine microbial communities from the Costa Rica Dome - CRUD Field 142mm St8 metaG | ecosystem: Environmental > Aquatic > Marine > Oceanic > Photic zone | place: Costa Rica: the Eastern...
GGTTTGGCATTGACCGCAGGCGGTGCCACTGACGGTTTGACTTTTCGAGCCTTTGCCTCAGCCTGGGCCTGACGGGCTGCTTCAAGCATCTGTTCTCTCTGGCGCAACATGGCCAGCTGCGTGACAGGAACCACGCTGAGCAGATGCCCCGGTGTGGCGTCGGCTGGATAGACAACACTCACAGTGACAGGGTTGTTCTTGCCCCCTTTGAGATCAAGATCGGCGATCGAGAGACTCTGACCTGAACGCATACCCACATGAACCTCCTGATATCCCTTGTCGGTCTTGATCCCGATCGAGCCACGAAAAGCAGTGAATTGAGATCGACCTGACGCCACGGGATGACTGAGAACCAGTTCATGTGCTCCCTGGCCTGCGAGATTCAGGTCAACATCGAATCGAACTCCGTAGGTTCCAACATTATTCACAGCGGAGTCGAGCATTCGGGTGCTGAGTTGATTGACCTGAATATCACGGGTACCGAAATGATGCTTTCGGGTGCTGGTCAAAGGAACATGCAATGAGCCCTGGGAAAGATCATGCTGAATCGAAGCTTTGTATTCATCACCAAGCGCAACTCCTGCAACGCGTGAAAAAACCTGGCCTGATTGAATCTCTCGAATGCGATTGAGATAAATCCTGCCCGGAGCGAGTTTTCCACGATCGAGCACAGCAATGAGTGCTTGTTCATCCTGGGTCTCCTCAGCGGCGATCACGGCCATCTCAAAAGGTCCATCACTGGTGCCACGCAGGAGGCCATTCATGATTCCCCTTGCTGGTAGAACCGTGCTGACAATCACTTTCCGACTGTTCGGGGGGATCACCACCTCGCTGGAAAGTTTGCGATCCAGTTCACCTCTCAGGATCTGAACGGCCGTTGCATCTCCGGGACCTGTATTCCAGGGTCTGGGTCCCAGTGGCTTCACACCCATCAGTTTGTTGGGGTGATATGGAGCCTCAAAGCTGTTTTTAACAGAACCTTTCTTGAACCTCAGGGTCACCGGCGTTGAACCAGGATTGATGGCAATGGCAGCAACTGTCAGCAGCCCCCGTGCTCTGCGGCCGCCAAGTTTGCTGGAATCCTGAGGGTAATACTTGTGATGCATATGAACACCGAATTCACCGTTGAAAGTGAATGTGGCGTTCTTCAGCTGTTGGTTGGTTTCCGCCGCAGTTGCGCTTCCCGGAGATGTATCCACCAGGATTCCCGGTCCCTTCACAATCTCCGGCTGATTGGAATGAAGAACGGGAACATTGTTGAAGCTTCCATTCAGAGGCCTTGCCCGCTGCCCCGCCATCAACGGCACGTAGGCCCCAACAGGCCGAATGAATTCAGTCGCAAACATCCCGACCGAGACGCCGGCCAAGACCAGTGCTGGGATTCGCTGAGACACTCGGGACTGGTGTTTTGCGGCCTTGGACAGGCTCAAGTTCCAAACTTAATCGCCAGAGGAAAAAGCGCCAAGTCGATCTCAGAGACGCGGAAAACGACCTGTTCTCGCCAGGATGGGAAGGCTTTATCAACCCTCTGATGCTTCCTCCATTTGGTTGTTCACCCTGCGGAGATGACGACTGGCAGCGTCATCACCAGCAACGCAAGCTGCGCATGATGCGCTTCTGGCGCGACGGTCTTGAGCGCCAGATCGCTGCTGTCACCGCCGCAATCAGCACGCTCGAGCAGCAGATCGAACGTGATCAGGCCAGCTCCAGCTGAGTTGAAAGCAGAGATCGCATCTGGGCCAGTGCGCGCTTGACCCGACGTTGAACCGTCATCGCACTGACCCCGGAGCGACGTGCCTCATCCCTGAGACTTTGCCCGTTCAGGATCACCTGGATCAAGGCGGTTCGCTCCTGGCCTGAAAGCCCTCGCATCGCCACAGCGATCAGACGCCGTTGTTCCGTTTGAGCCAGTTGTTCACAGCTGACACCATCAACGGCGATCGACGCCTCCTCAAATGGAACAAACCGCCGCTGTTGCGAAGCAGCATTGAATCCTGCCCCTGTGTCGCTGGCTTGATCCTGAACACGTCGAGGCAGTCGGATGATCGCCGCTCGATCCCGCAGGTAATGCAGAATCGCCCCTCTGACATGTGGCCTGGCGTAGGCGGCGAAGGGAACATCCCTCGAACCTTCGTAGCGCTCAGCAGCCCTGAGAAGACCAAGCAGCCCGACCTGTCTGAGATCCTCAGGGTCCTGTCCGGACGATCTGGCGTATCGCCTTGCAAGCGGTTCGACCAGACGCATGTGCTGTTCAACCCTTGCATTGCGTCTTGCCTGTTGCCTGTTCATGAATGATGTCGCGAGGGGCTGATGGAGTCCCTTCAGACAGACATCGATGATCAGCACACTGCATCGGTGCAACCACTGAAGTCGGAAACGACCGACCTGAGCAGCTGCTCACCACCATGCGTCCGGAGCCAGGAAAGATCCGAGCGACTGGTCGCCAGCAGGTAACCGGCAAACCCCAAAGCATTGACGCTGAAGCCGTGGATTTCGTCCTGGCTGCGTCGGATCAGAGCCAGCCAGGATCGGGTCAGCAACAGGTTGTACGGAACCGAAGGCTGAAGCTCAGCCGAGATCCCACCCAGACCAAGTCGTGCTGCCAGCGAGCGGTACAGATCATGGAGACGCATCGCTTCCTCATCCGGGTCTGTGGCCCGCGGTCGTTCAGCGATCACGCAGCTCCTTGAAAGCGGATCAGGGTGTTGAGCCGGATCGGCTGTCTGCGCAGTCTGCTGCAGATGCCGCTTGAACCAGGAGAGTCTTGGGCAGATGCGTTCCTCCAGATGGCGAGGCAACAGCTGAAGGTGGCGATGGGGCTGGCTCGCTCCGGCCCTCTCACCGCTGTTGAAGAACCAGAGACCGGTGCTGTCGCGATCGACCATCACCAGGGCTCGCCAGTCATCAGGTTGAAGCCAGTGAATTTGAGAAGCCCAGTTCTGAGTGATCAGCAGCATGTGCGCACGCTGAACGGGGTACTTATTGAGAATCAGCACGTGCTGCTGATCAATCCGTTCCACCTCCAGATGCGGATCCCAGGGCCTGAATGGGTTTGGCTTGGGTCCCTCCGGTCGGTGATGCTTGGGAAGCGCCGCGTTGAGGGCACGCAGTTCGAACTGTTCCGCGTCAGCTCCTGTGAGGTCGACGGGGGTGGTCAAGAGGGGGATCAGGGCGCCGTTGGCCTCCGCCTGCTCGGAGCGCTCCAGCGCCTTCGACCAGAAATGCTCACTGCCCATCAGTCCTGATCCTCGCCAGTGATGCTCCGGAGTAGTACCTGCCGAGGATCTCATTGAAAAGGAGACCTCGTTTCGCCAGTCGCTGGGCACCATGCTGGCTCATGCTCGCACCGAGATGTCCGTGCGCTTCATCGGAGATCTCCTGCGTCGCGGCATACAGCGACTCCACAAGTCCACCCTTGAAGCTGAGCACAATTCCCCGGGTTGTTTCGGCTGCCTTGATCGTTGATTCGGTGGTGCTGGTTCTCCCCGAGTAGGCCTGCCAACGTGTGGTGTCGCCGAGATTCCAGTCTCGGTCTGCTGGGCGGAGCATGTGAACCAGCGCATAGGAGCGTGCAGCCACGGCCTGCGCCTTGAGCGCTTCTTGATTCCAGAAGCTGGGCATTTCAGCGCCGACAACCGAGGCCACATAAGACTCGAGTGCGATCTGATTGATGGCCAGCCATCCCTGACCTCTGTTGAGCAGATGAACGATTCCCGCATAGGCGTGACCGTTCACCAGAACGGATCCGCCATCGCCTCCGCAACTGACCAGACCGGTGGCACTGCCCGCAAGCATGGCCTGAACCGCTGCGGGATCAACAGGTCGTCCTTCCTTGCTCCTGCAAGCCTCACCACCTCTTGTGGAGACCTGAAGCAAGGGTCTCCGGTTCAGCAGCGCGATACGCAGCTGAGGATCAGCGGTCGGAACAGGAGGTGGAACCGCCGGCACTGTTTCGGACAGCTGATCAGGTGCAAGCTTCTCTGAAGCACCAGTGGTCCGACTCTGCCGATCCTCAGCCGCGAACAGTGCGCTGAGCACTTCCTCTGTGCTTTGACTGTCTGTATTCCCCCTGCCGGCACCGGTGAACCAGACGATCATGGCGGCCAGGCCCGCACTCGCCGTCAAAGTCAGCAACAGTGGTCTACCGAGACGCATATCCGCTGGGGCGGCGCTGGAATCATGCCTGAAATGTGCACGGATGGCTGGCAGGGTCGTGCCCTCGTGGTCGGAGGTGGTGGCATCGGTCGCGCACTTCAGGCCGAGCTCTCGCAGCGGAATCCGACACTGCTGGTGACTCTCGCAACCCGACAACCGCTGTCTGCAGAGGAATGGAACCTGGATCTCGAGAGCTCATCAAGCCTCGCGGAACTGACGGCCCGGCTCTCTGCTGATGACCATCCCCTGCGGATCGTCATCAATGCCACGGGCCGACTGCACAGTCCTCTGTATCAGCCTGAAAAGCGACTGCAGCACGTTGAGCAATCTGCCCTGATTGATTCATTTGCGATCAACGCGGCCGGTCCTCTGCTGCTGGCAAAGTCAGTGGAGCCCGTTCTGACTCGAGACAGACCCTTTCATTTCGCCAGTCTGAGCGCCAGGGTCGGCAGCATCGGCGACAACCGCAGCGGTGGATGGTACGCCTACCGAGCTGCCAAGGCGGCTCAGAACATGTTGCTCCGCAGTCTGAGTCTCGAATGGGGCCGACGACTGCCCCTGGCGACGGTGACCCTTCTGCACCCTGGGACGACCGACACGGCCCTGTCGAAACCTTTTCAGAGCTTTGTACCCAAAGAGAAGCTGTTCAGCCCTGAAAGGGCAGCAGGGCATCTCCTGGATGTCCTGCTGGATCAGACACCATCCGACAGCGGACGATTTCTCGCCTGGGATGGTCAGGAGATTCCCTGGTAAGCGTGCTCCCGGAGGATTTCAAGCGGAATGATGTCAGTCGTGCTGCATTCGGTGGATTCCAGCAGGACCGGCGGAGCCATTCCATCCTCATGAGCCTCTTTCCAGCGAGGCGCACAGACGCACCAGTGATCCCCGGGTTGAAGACCGGGAAAGCCGTAGTCCGGCATCGGAGTGCTCAGATCATTGCCCTGAGCCCTGCTGTAACTCAGAAAACTTTCCGTCATCACACAGCAGACACTGTGACGGCCGAGATCTCCAACATCGGTTCGACAGTGTCCATCACGGAACCATCCGGTCATCGGCTGGCAGCTGCAGAGCTCAAGCGGCTTGCCGAGAACGTTCAGATCAACCGCCTGGCCTGCGTTTACGGGCGATGGTTCAGAGCTCATTGCGCCATGGAATTCCAGAGGAGTCTGCCGAAGGAGTGGCACATTGCGCGACAAGGTGGTTGACGGATCCCGGGGGCGAGGCGTTAAAGGTCAATCAGTTATGCCTCCTCGATGGATTGGGAGTTCACTGAAGACGCAGCGTTCCTCGCGCTCTGCGACGCCTTCCGCGAAAGCGGGGAATCATCGGCGATCGAGTTTCTTGCCAATGGTGAGGGAGCGTTCCACTTCCAGGACCTGTCTCAGAATGCTGCGGGAGAGGGCATCGACCTCAGTGAATCGAGCGCTCTTGAGGAGTTTCAGCAGGAAGTGATCGACACGATGGAGAAGCTCTGCCAGGAATGATCGGCAGAGCTCGATCAGCGGCCCGGGTCATCCGTAGAAGAAGTTGATCTCCTTGGTCTTCAGCCCCTCCCATCCAGCATCGATCAGGCGTTGATTGAGCGTGTCCTGATCGAAATGTTTCGCCCCAGTTCTCACAACGCGGTTGCGCATGGATTTGCGCACTCCGCTGCGCTTGCGCTGGCCTTCGAGATCCATGACTTCCCTGTAGAGCTTCTGCATCGCCTCAGGTAAGGGGGATCCATCGAGATCAATCCCCGCATTGATCGCCTGATCGATGGCGCCCGGCCCGCTGAGATCCATGGTGATGCGATGAACGATCCACGCAGTCTGCAACAACCAACAGGCTCAGGCGCTGAAATAACGGGCCTTGCTGTGCAGAGCCACCAGAGCTGTCGTGCTCTGTTCAGGGTGAAGCTGGTCACCTTCATCCATGCTCAGGCCGACACGATCGGCGCCCAGCCAGAGCAGCTGCTGACGTGAATCCGCGACATTGGGACAGGCTGGATAGCCGAACGAGTAACGACTTCCCCGGTAACGCTGTGCCAGCACATCCCGCAGAGGCATGTCACAGGCATCAGCAAATCCGCACTCACGTCGCACCCGGGCATGGGTCCATTCCGCAAGGGCCTCGGCCATCTGCACAGCCAATCCGTGGAAGAACAGATAATCGCTGTAGGAATCCGCCTCGAAAAGCTGCTGGGCGAACACGGAAGCCTGCTCACCCATGGTGACGGCCTGCATCGGCAGCACATCGCTTGGCCCACCGCCGCTGAGATCTCTGTAGAAGTCGGCGATGCAGTAGCGGTTTCCACCACGCTGGCGCGGCAGCGAAAAGCGGCCTAGTTCAGCGGATCCATCCTGGTCGAAGACAACGACATCGTTGCCTTCACGACCGCAGGGGTAATAGCCGTAGGCGACCGCAGGCTGGAGGAGCTGTTCATCGATGGAACGCTGCAGCCAGGACTGCAGCACAGGCTCGGCTTTGGCCTGCAGATCAGCTTCGTAATCATCCCGCGACTGCCCCTTGGCCTTGCGCATCTGCCACTGACCGGCGAACAGAGCCTGACGGTCGAGATAGGCCATCACCTCCGACAGCGGAATATCGGCTTCTCCCTGCAGCACCTTCGCTCCCAGGAAGGATGGCTTCACAGCCTCCTCCTCAGGAACGGCTTCTGATCGGTCGAGGCTGACCGGCAGAGCAACGGCCTTGGCCTCCTTGACGGCATCGCTCGGCTTCGACTCTTCGCCGCCGGAATCGGCCTGGGATCCCGATTCACCCCCGAGGGACAGACCTTCCGGAGTGCCGTTCAGGAATCCCTGTTCGTTATCCCAGGAATCCGACTTGCGTGCCTCAACGAAGGCATCCATGAAGCGGAGATCAGTGAAGGCATCCCTGCCGTAAAGAACCTTGCCGTTGTAAACCTCACTGCAGTCTTTGTTGACAAATCTGGGAGTGAGTGCGGCTCCACCGAGTACAACCGGGACGTTGATCCCTGCTTCATTGAAAGCCGCAAGATTGTCTTTCATGAATGCTGTGGATTTCACAAGAAGTCCACTCATGGCGATGCAATCAGCCTGATGTTCCTGTTGTGCGGCGATGATTGCTCCAACATCCTGTTTAATGCCCAGGTTGATCACCTGATAACCGTTATTGGTGAGAATGATGTCAACAAGATTCTTGCCGATGTCATGAACATCTCCCTTGACAGTTGCAATCAGGAATTTCGCTTTTGCTGATCGTTCACCTCCACTTTTTTCCATATGGGGCTCGAGAAAAGCAACCGCCGCTTTCATCGTTTCCGCTGATTGCAACACAAAAGGAAGTTGCATCTGACCGGAGCCGAACAATTCTCCAACAACCTTCATTCCGTCGAGCAGGAAGGTGTTGACGATCTCGAGAGGTTGGTAATTCTCAAGCCCTTCATTCAGAGCTTCTTCAAGCCCGATCCGCTCACCATCGATGATGTGCTGCTTGAGGCGTTCCTCCACGGGGAGATCAGCAAGGGAAGGACCCGATGAGCGGGCCTCCTTGGTGCTGACACCTTCGAACAGTGTGGTGAGCTCGGTGAGCGGGTCATAGATGCAGACATCCCCATCAAAACGACGGGAATCGCTGATCAGATCACGACAAACCTGCTGATGGTCCTTCTCAATCTTGATCAGAGGCAGGATCTTCGCCGGTGAGACAATCGCTGCATCCATTCCTGCTTCGCAGCAGTCGTGCAGGAAAACGGAGTTGAGGGTGATCCTGGCGGCAGGTGATAAACCGAAACTGACATTCGACACGCCGAGCACCACGTGCACTCCGGGCAGTTCGCTGCGGATTCGTCGAATCGCTTCGATCGTCTCGATCCCATTGCGACGATCTTCCTCAATGCCTGTTGAAATTGGCAGTGCGAGAGGGTCATAAAAGATCTCCCGGGCCGGAATACCAAACTCGACAGCATCTCTGTAGGCACGTTTGGCGATGGCAAGCTTCTTATCAGCCGTACGCGCCATTCCCTCCTCGTCGATGGTGCCGATCACCACTCCTGCGCCATAACGACGAGCCAGTTCCAGCACCTTGAAAAAACGCTCATCACCATCCTCATAGTTGGTGGAATTGAGGATGCATTTGCCGCCGGCCACCTTCAGACCGGCCTCCATTTTCTGCCACTCCGTTGAATCGAGCATCAAGGGAAGGTTCACATTGGTCACCACACGGGTCACCAACTCGTGCATATCCTTCTCGCCGTCACGACCCACATAATCGACATTCACATCGAGAACATGGGCGTTCTCTTTGACCTGACCGCGCGCCAGACCGACAAGTCCATCCCAGTCTTCTTCATTGAGAAGTTCGCGGACTTTTTTTGAGCCACTCGCATTCAGTCGTTCCCCGATGATCAGGAACGAATTGTCCTGAAAATAGGGAGTGGCTCCGTAAAGGGATGATGCTGCCGGTTCATAGCCGAGCTGTTGCCGTTCCAGATGATGCGTTCGAACATCACGGACAGCCGGTTTCAGTTCATCGGAGATCTCTGAGAGAGCTTTGATGTGAGCCGGTGTGGTGCCGCAGCACCCACCGATGACCTGAACACCGAGGTCCTCGACGAAATGCATGAGCTGCATCTTCAGCTCGAGGGGTGTGAGCCGGTAATGGGCAACACCGCCGATGTTCTCGGGAAGACCGGCATTGGGAATGCAGCTCACCACAAAAGGCGAGTATTCGGCCAGATACTTGATGTGCTCCTTCATCTGTTCCGGACCGGTGGCACAGTTCAGACCGAGCACATCGATCGGGAACGGCTCGAGAATCGAAACAACAGCCGCGATGTCCGAACCCACCAACATGGTTCCGGTGGTCTCCATGGTCACGGAAACCATCAGTGGACGTCTCTCGCCACATGCTTCGAAGGCATCCTCCACTCCCTGAAGTGCGGCCTTGATCTGGAGCACGTCCTGGCAGGTTTCGATGATGAAGAGATCCACATTCCCTGCGACAAGACCTGCGGCCTGGTCGCGGAAGGAGGTCCGCAGCGTGTCGAAATCAATGTGACCCAGGGTGGGCAGCTTCGTGGTCGGGCCCATGGAACCAGCCACAAACCTGGGTTTCTCAGCGGTGCTGTATTCATCAGCCATCTCACGTGCCAGTTCGGCTGCTCGCTTGTTGAGAACGAAGGCCTGATCCTCCAGCTCGTATTCCGCAAGCACGACAGAGGCGGCACCGAATGTGTCCGTCTCGATCACATCGCATCCAGCTTCAAGGAACTGGCGATGCACCGCCTGCACAGCATCGGGACGGGTGACCACTAGGTTCTCGTTGCAGCCCTCTAGGACTTCTCCACCGAAATCATCGGCAGACAGATCCATCTGTTGCAGGGATGTGCCGGTGGCACCGTCAAACACCAGAACAGGCCTGCTCGGATCGTGGAGACGCTTCAGAAAACGGGAGGTTTCAGTGATGGATTCCTTCTGAACTGCCTGCATCGCTGCCCGGTCGATGAGCCCATCCTAAGAACCGCTGCGCTCACATTCCGGCCGCTGAATGCAGAGCATCTGAGATGGAGAGGATCAGCTCTCCAGTTCAATACGCCTGACCCAGTGGGCATAGTCCTGATCACGTCCCTCCGTGATCGCCACGAGTTTGGTTCGCAGTTTCTCCATCAGCGGCCGACGTTGTGAAAGGGTCGTCGATTCCAGTTGTCTGATCGGCGTGATCTTTGCTGCTGTTCCAGTCAGGAACACCTCATCAGCGATGAACAGTTCGGTCTTGTCGACAGGACGTTCGATCACCTCAATGCCCATGTCCCTAGCCAGTTCGATCACGCTGGCTCGTGTGATTCCCTCGAGGATGTCCTGATCGACGCCCGGCGTGATCAACCTGCCGTCACGGACGATGAACAGATTCATGCCGCTGGCCTCGCTGACCTTGCCACGGGTGTTCATCAGCAGAGCTTCATCAAAACCGCTGGCAACGGCCTCCGACTTCGCCAGAGAGCTGGTGATGTAAGCGCCGCTGATCTTGCCGCGCAGTGGCAGGGAGCGATCCTCCTGGCGCGTCCAGCTGCTGATGCGACAACTGACTCCGTCCGGGGAAAGGTAATCACCCAGTTCCAGGCCGTAAATCAGAAAATCGGTTTCGATGTTGTGCAACCTTGGTGCGATTCCAAGATCACTTGTGTACACGAAGGGTCTGAGATAGATCGGAGTTGTGGGCTTGTTCGCATGCAGCACGGCCGTCAGCGCCTCCATCACGGTGTCCTCACCGAGCTCGGCCATCAACAGATGAGCACTCTGGGAAAGGCGTCTGGCGTGCCGTTCCGCCCTGAACAACAGCATGCCGCCAGGCTTGTTGGGATCGGGGATGGCCCGCATCCCACCGAAGGCACCGGTTCCGTAATGCAGTGCATGGGTCGCCACCGACACCTTGGCCTCCTCAAAGGGAACGCAGCGTCCCTGGAACCAGGCGTAGGGAAGGAACTGATGCATCGCTGAGGGTCCGTTGACCAGATCTTCTCACCCGTCAGTTCCGGATCGTCTCTCCTCTGGAGAATGGAGTCATGCATCGCCTAAGCAGCCTGCCAGGGGCCGACACCGACGGGCCGATCTCCTTCGTGGAGCAACCCAGCGCGTCAGTGCTGTTTCTGACCAGTGCCAGTTCGGACATCTCGGCGCTGGCCAGGGTCCTGGACTCGGACCAGCAATCGTTCTGGCAGGACCGCATCCGTGCTCTCCCTCTTCAGGCGCTTGGCCATCCGGCCCAGATCGATCACTATCTGTCGGTCTGCACAGACGACACACAGCTGATCGTGATCCGACTGCTCGGCGGTCGTGGTCACTGGTCGTATGGGCTCGAACAATGTGGTGTCTGGCAGTCGCAAAAGCCCGGCAGGCAGCTTCTCATCCTGGCCGGCACGCCAGATCAGGATCGGGAACTGCATCCGCTCAGCAGTCAGCGGGAGGCGTTCTGCGATGCCATGGCGGTTCTGCTGCGCGAGGGAGGAGCCGACAACCTGCGGCATTGGCTTACGGGGCTGAGGTGGATTCTCTCCAGTGATCCGCTGACAGATCCGGTCACCGCTCCACCGTCGCTGACCCCCACAGCCTGCCCTGATCCCGATCCCTACGACTGGAGGATGGAGCCCGGTCCGAGAGTCGGTGTGCTCCTCTACCGCGCCCACCGTCAATCAGCGGATGTTCATTGGTGCGACGTTCTGCTCGAGACCCTTCGAAGCCATGGACTGGCTCCGAGAGCGCTTTGGGTCAGCAGCCTCCGTGATCTCGCCGTTCAGACTGCGGTGAAGGATCTCTGCCGACAACAGGAGGTGGAGCTGGTGATCACCTCCACGTCCTTCGCGTCCGTTCAGTTCTCGGAAGCAGGTCTGGGAGCACCGCTCTGGGATGACCTTGATCGGCCCGTTCTGCAGATGCTGAGCTCCGGACGCTCCCGGGAACGCTGGCAGGAATCCTTCCAGGGACTGGATCCCATCGATCTGTCCCTTCAGGTTGTTCTGCCGGAACTGGATGGTCGCATCACGACGCGCATCGGTGCATTTCGCGAAGTCGAGCATGCTGACCAGCGTCTCTGTACAGCAGTCAAACGACTGGAGCCTGATCAGAGCGGCCTCAACTGGATCGCAGAGCATGCCAGTGCCTGGATTCAGCTGCGGGCCACCGAGGCATCGCAGCGTTCGGTGGCGCTGGTGTTGGCGAACTATCCACTCAGGAACGGTCGACTGGCGAACGGCGTGGGCCTGGACACACCTGCCAGCTGTCTGAACATCCTGCGCTGGCTTCGTGACGACGGATTCGACCTTGGTGCCATGCCTCTGCCGGCAACTGCCGATGTCCTGATGAAGTCGTTGCTCGCCAAGAGAACGAATGATCCTGAGAGTCACCACCGACCAGCACTCACGCATCTGCCTCTGGCCCAGTACCTGATCTGGTGGAGATCACTTCCGGAGTCAGCTCGGGAATCGATCCGAAAACGCTGGGGTGAACCGGAGAAGGCAATGGATCTGGAACCGCTCGGCTTCGCGATCCACGGTTTGCAGTTCGGACGTGTGGTGGTGCTGGTTCAACCGAGTCGTGGCTACGACGCTGATCAGCTCAGCGATCTTCATTCCCCCGATCTTCCTCCTCCGCATCGTTACCTGGCCCAGTACCTCTGGCTGCGGCAGGTTCAGCGTTGTCAGCTGATGATTCATGTCGGCAAGCACGGCAGCGCGGAGTGGCTGCCTGGCAAATCGGTCGGTCTCAGTGCTTCCTGCGCGCCAGGTCTGGCGCTGGGGGCCGTTCCCCATCTGTATCCGTTCATCGTCAACGATCCCGGTGAGGGATCCCAGGCCAAACGGCGCGGGCATGCAGTGATCCTCGACCATCTCACGCCTCCGCTCGGTCGGGCGGGACTGCATGGGGACATGCTCTCACTGGAATCACTTCTGGATGAATACATCGAAGCCCGGCAACTGGGAGCTTCGCGATGTGAGCAGATCGAGCGACAGCTGTTGACACTGCTGAACGACCTGAACTGGCCATCCATCGGGAAGCCTTCAGCGGATCAGATCTCCGCCGGAGCAATCGGCGATCTGCTGGAAGGCGTCGAGACCTACTTATGTGAGCTCAAGGAAGCGCAGATCCGCACAGGACTGCATCGGCTCGGTGAACAGCCACGACCGACACAGATCTCGGAGCTCCTGCTGTCAATCGCCCGTTCACCGGCTGCGGATCGACCGGGGCTGACGCAGTGGATGGGCAGCATGCTGCAACTTGAATGCGATCCCTGGAAGGACGAGGAGGGAGAACTGCTGTCCGATCGGGAC
>Ga0160423_10003554_pt1 | contig 12939 bp, 11 predicted proteins | sample CRUFie14St8metaG_FD_108191 | JGI IMG/M metagenome (GOLD analysis project Ga0160423, IMG submission 108191) | Marine microbial communities from the Costa Rica Dome - CRUD Field 142mm St8 metaG | ecosystem: Environmental > Aquatic > Marine > Oceanic > Photic zone | place: Costa Rica: the Eastern...
ACTTTTGTAAGACCAACTATTAAAGTAATTAGCACCGTCTGAATCTGCCGCTGGGCAGAAAGATACGGTTATTCCGTTACCTAATTTGCCGGGCCATTTAGCAATAAATGAACCAGACTGAGTCTTACTTGTTCCCACGGCAGAACTTACAGTGTTCTCCCATGATTCACGGTTAAGTACTAAACCAGAGGCAGAATCGCCTGATAGTTTAGTAACAGCACTATGTGCGTTTGCCGCTCCAGTAGAATCGTCCGCTGTTTCACGTACGACATAGAGCGAGTTTGTGTACTTTAAAAAGTACGAGGCACTGTGGAAATCCACAGCGTTGTCTTCGTTAGGAGCTGCAAATACTCTCACCAATCCAGATTCATCTGCGACTAGCGTACGGTCTCTACAAGGGCCCCAACGAAATTTACCCACAAATGCGCCAATGGAAGTTGACACATTGGGTGCGACACCCGTAAGGTCAATTTCTTTAACGTTAATTGCGGGTGACAGGGATGGTGATAGTAATGCCATAACTGTTATCCTTTTCGTTTACAAATTATAAGTTTAAACATAATACGGTGAGTTCTCAATTACATTTATTTATAAAAACGAAGATTTTACCAATCATCTTGTCTCCATACTTGCCATTCATTTGTTGAGTTTTCTTCTGCTTCTATGCGGGCAATCTCTGCACTTCCGTCATCTATGAAGCCAAATGCTGGTACATCGTCTTGTATTTCTTTCATTCTTTCGTCAAATAACATCTGTTTTATATTGATATCTGTCATATCACCGAAGAACTGTGTGGATGCAAAGTATCCAAACAACACAAGGTTCATCATGAGATCGTCATGATTTCCTTCAGTCGCTTCGTATGATTGACCTCTTGCTTCGAAGGTAGATATTTCTAGAATCGTATTCTCATCTACAATCTCTAACTTGTTATTCTCTAGAATGTCTTTTATACTAGAGCACCCAAGTCTTTTTACCTTACGATTCATTTCGATACCAAGTCCAGATGCCTTGACTGAACTTGTTACATGCATATGTTCGTATTCTAATTCATGGTAAAGTCCGTTACATACGACTCCACCCTGATCATTTGACTCTACAACCACATATGCTTCGTTGTAAAGAGTCGCATACTTATATATAATATCTGGAAAGAGTATTGGAGAAATAGTGTTGCAGCGATAAACCGCAACTTGTTTGAATGGTTGGACTGCTATGTCGATGACCGTAAAGGTAGAATAATCCTGACCTCTTCCCTTTGATACGTCAACTGTAATAAGATAATTATGTTTCTTATCAGGTTTTTCGTATATTAACATATTACCACCTTCTAGGACATCCTGTGGTGGTTTAGCACGTAGACTCAATAGTGTCTCTGCGTTCACTAGAGTATCACCTGTACCAAAGAAGGTGTTACCAAACTCCTGATCGAATTGCAACTTTGAGGTGTTTGCAATCGTCTGTTCTTTCCATTTCTCATCACGGCCCGGCACGTCCCACCAGTTGACCTGAAATGATTTGTATTCGTTTATACCCTGAACTGCCCCTTCCCAGATTTTGTGGAAGGTATTTCCGATTCCGTTTGCGGTGCTGGTAATAATAACCTTGGTGTCTTTACCGGCTGAGACCACTGGGTAGGTTGATGTGTAGAATTCATTTGCTCTTTCGACGAACGCAAACTCATCCAGAAAAAGTAAATTGACAGACATACCACGAATGGAAGAACCACTAGTTGCAGCAGCAATAATACGAGAATTATTACTAAATTCAATAGACCCCTTGTTAAGTGCCTTACACCCCGGCTGTAGGAAGAACGGTAGGTTCTCCAATGCGAGAGTAACCCTTCCCAACATCTCACGAGCAGTTGCACCTTTGTTCGCCAGAATGGCAATAGTTTTTTCGGGATGAAATATTGCATACCAGAGAAGATAGACTACGGAACTGATTGACTTACCCGACTGTCTACAAGCGAGAACAATCGAAAACCTGTTGGTATTAAAATGAGAGAACATCTCTTCTTGATATGGGTACAGATCAAAGTTGACAAGTCCTTGGTCTAGTGATATAATTTTTGCATAGGTACGAGCGAAGTACGCTGGATCATCCATGCACTTTTTATACTCTCTAATTTTATCAGGTGTCCATTGTTCATTGACACCATCCTTCTTGACATTTACATTGCCAAGATAGTTATCTTTACCTAGAATCTGGTTCAATATCAATCACCTTATTCTCATCTTGTAGTAATAGTCTCTGTAGATCGGCAGTTGATCCCAAGAACAAATTATTGTTCGTGGTGTTGCCTAGTCGTTTTGGATCATCTTCTTTTTCGATGTCCTTCTTTTGTTTGTTTAAATGCATGAGTTTGTCGTTGATGTCTGCCATGTTTTTCATCATGCCTGACAATACTTCGAATGCACGAGGGTGTTCACTCTCACGTGCCACTTCGATCATCAACTCCATAGACTCTCGACCTTTCTCTAATAGATCGTAGTATGTCTCTCTTGAATACTGATAATCATTATCAATGTTGTCATTCTTTTTAGTCATATGCGCTGTCCAAATATACTGTCTGGAATCCATAGTCACTGTCTGGACTCACACCAACTGGTGTAGGAGTCACTTGTATTCTCTGATAGAACTCATCACTATCACCCATAATATATAGGTTGTTATTGACCTCACGAATAATACCTTGTTCTACATCTGGGCCGTAGAAGGCAATCTTCATTGTGAAATCAAGATTATAGATGATGGTTCTTCTCTGTTCTAATGCACCTTCATAGGTGTCTTCAAAATTAATACCGTCGAGTACGATAGGGACATCTTCTTTTACTTCTTGAAAATCTGAAAATGGTTTTACTGATACCGTGTACTGTGGTGCAAAGTATGGTAGAATTTGTTCTACTACTTGCAGTGCATCATCCTGTGACTTTGCGTAAACACTTAGTTGAAAGTTTACGTCATATGGTACAGATGTATAAAATTTGTTCTTTTTAGTTTCGTCATCATTTACTAGACCAAACCTATTGATCTTAGGTAGTTGACGTGCGGGGTCATATGACATGTTTGTAATTTCAAATGACATACGAGGAAGTTTGATTGCAACTCTACGTTCCGCATCTTCACCTCTTGACATAGCATTGATACGTTCTATGAAGTTTCTTTTAGGTGCGTAGGACAACGGAACCTTTACCTGAGAGATAACCTCTCCGGCAGAATTTGTTCTTAAAACATGAAGATTGTTAAACAACGATCCAAATACAGATACCGCAGTTCTAACTCTCTTATGATAAAAGTGTGTACCAAACATTAGACCATATCTCCAAACGGATTACCTTCTGAGAAGTCTAAGAAGTCTCCTTCAAAGTCATCAAATATTTTGTTCTGTGCAGTCTCTTGAATATTTTGTAATTCTTCTACAAGAGAAGGAACCCAAGATGCGTTCGCACCCTGTACCTTTCTATTCAGACTAAACTCTCTGTATTGACCATCGGTAGAACCAGCGTGTGCAATTTGTAGTACTCTATCTGAATCAGACCAATCTGTTACTTCACCTTTGATAGTGTAGTTTGTATTTACCTGAGATACAATCTCACCAATTACAAAGTCGCCACCTGAATCTGGTGCGCTGAATGTTGGTGATGGTGCAGTGGCGTATTGGAAACCAGCATCGGTAATAGTATATCCTGTGATACTACCTGTAGTACTATCAATAGTTGCTGTGGCTGTTGCCCTTTTTCCGTCAACGTGATCTAAGAATGTTGTGATAGAATCACTGTCAGATGCAGACGTTGGAACAATGAATCCGGTTCCTGAGGCAGAGTCACCAGTTAATGTAGTAGAATCTGGATCACCTGATCTAACTCTAATCTCATCCATTCTACCACGTGCAGTAATCCAATCAGTTCCACCAAATGCACGTGTTGATGTACCACCAAATGAGAATTCATTTGTACCAGCAAGTTTTGTTGCGACACCAGCATCCGAATCTAATACTCTTGTTCCGTTGATCCATACATACAATTCAGAGGAATCAACACCAACAGCAATATGTTGATAAGCACCACGAGAAATTACTTGTGATCCTACACCAACAGGGCTTGCCATTCCAGACCCTCTTTGGTATACTAATCCGCCGTTTTCGTTAACACCCCACATGTATTGATCACCAGAAGAATCGCCACCTGTTAAAAACAACGAAGCAAATTCTCCAGCCGCCGGATAATCAGTAAGGTTGACAAATAAATCAACAACACCTCTATCCGCTGGGAAGAGATACTTCCCTTCCACACCTTGTACACGAGTAAGGTTCAATGAGTTTCTACCAAATTTTGCATTGTCTGAATCAGCAGCAGGTAGATCAAATGTTAATGTTGGTGCTGTAGTGTAACCACGACCTGCTATTGTAGATGTAATACTTTGTACTTCACCTGTAAGGTTAATGGTTGTAGTTGCAGCTGGTAATGAACTTGTTGATCCTAAACCAAGTCTATCACGCATAGTAAGTTTATATTGGAACGCACCTTCATACTCAACACCGTCGATTGTATCGATACCAGTGTCAAAGTCTTCGTCGCTGTATTCAAACAGTTCACATTGCAAACGGAACGTAGGTAATTGACTTAGTTGATAAAATGGAGTCTCTGTCTCAACTTTAAGAACCTGAAAAATAGATTCAGATAAAGGAAGGTAAATGACATCACCTTCACGAGGACGAAAGTTGTTTGTATCTAAAAAGTTACCGACTAGGGATTTCCATCTTCTACGTGCAACAACAAATGTGGCTTGATCTCTTAGTTCGATACCAAACTTAGTAAATAGATCACCTTCACCTTCGAACCCCTCAGTGTTCTCAATGTACATTTCTATTTTATAGGCATCGGTAAAACGAGACGGAACATCATCAAGGAATATTTTGTCCTTGTTGACTATCTCTCTAGGTATGTAATAAACGTCTTGACCATAGAATTTAAGAGACTCAATTACGATGTCTTCATATAAATTCTGTTCTGATCTAACCTTCTGACTTATATACGGACTTGTTGCCACTTCTTATCACCCTATAAAGAAGACTGGCCCGACATCCTCTTCTTCCCTAAATTTCTGCATGAGTCTTTCGAGGTCTGTCTGTGCGTCTTCATAAATTTGTCTACCACTAATTGTCACTCCGCCGGGCAATGTCATTCCATCAAACTTCAATAGGTTTTGTCCCCATTGTTTTTTGAGTAGTGCAGTACAATGCTCTTTCAACCACGCATGATTCCATAATGAATTAAACTCTGTCCCTGTAGATGTAGGGGTTCTATATTTGTATCCTTCAAAAACTACGTAGTCACCAGCTGAAACTTTTTCTTTATTTAGATAAAAGTATACGCAGTTCGATTGACGTGAAAATGTTATCTCTGGTTGTCCGCTTAGTTTCATATCAAGCAAAGAAAGGTGTTGTTGCATTTGTTCGTAGTATGCAATGTCACCCGCATAGTTATTTAAATCCGTGATGTCATTCAACATCATCTGATACTTGATATCAAAGAAGTTTGTAGTTTGAGATACTGTGTTGATTGGCAACATACGTACAATAGTCATGAACTCACCATCACTTCCATACTCATCTGTACCCAACTCAATTTTTTGGTTGTCTATTTCAGTCTGAGTTAATTGGTGAGAGACGTAACATCTACGCATACCATCGGGATGATGCTCTCTAAACCATTGAAGAGATTCATCGACAATGTCTTCTATCTGTTCATCGTCTATATTAATCTCAACAACAGGAGCCCCTAATCGTCGTAGGCAGTAGTCCGTAAACTCATCTCTGGTATTTGGTATTGCCATTATCCTGCCTTATTAATTTTGTAATGTGCCTGAGGCATCATAAACGTTTATTCTATAGTGTGATCCGTGTTGTCCGTCTAGTAAATCTGCATCTAATCCTGAAGCTGCTCCGTCCACTGTCTTGATTGCGGTCAAGAGTTCAGCAGCACTTGAGTATGTCTCACTAAATGAGAAAGCACCTGTTCCAGAGTTATATGATAAATCTCCAGAAGCAGAGAACATTCCAAGAACGTTTGCGGAGTCTATCTGAATATCATTTGCATTCGCAGTAATACCTTTACCACCAATAACATTCAGAGTTCTGGTTGACGTAATATCTCCACCACCAGTCAAACCAGTACCCGCAGTTATTGATACAGAACTGTGGTCTATATGTTCGTTTGCGACAAATCCACTCAAGTTATCGTGAACAATATCTCCATCGGTTGTAGTGATTACACCCGTAGAACTGTTATAGGTGATACCTGTACCACCCGATACTCTTCCTCTGATATTCGCATCGGTTACCTTAGCGAATGTGAATACACCATCACTATACGAAAGTCCACCATATCCAGAACCACTTGTAGTTGCACTGAATAGATTCTTAGCAGAGTCAGCATTTAAGATGTCATAGAAACTTGATCCATCATCTGTAAACTGCCACTTGTCTCCACCCTCGTTCCATCTCAATGAAACGTTTGACTGAGTACCACGTTCTACTTCGATACCAGCATTTTCTGTTGGAGAACTACCTGAGTAATTATTGTTGAGGACGATTATGTTATCGTCAACCGTCAACGTCTCAGTGTTTAGTATGGTTTGGGTGCCATTGACGGTTAGATTGCCGTCGATAACTGCGTTATTAAATGTTACGTTATCCGAAGTTCCTACGGACTGTCCGATACTGATTGCACCATCATTATATGTTACACCAGTGCCACCTGAGAACATACCCTTGACATTATCAGAGTCAATGTTAAACTCTCCGTTTGATACTGAGAGTCCTTTGTTCGCAGTGAGGTGTGCCCTTACTTCAGATGCGGAAGGCCCTGTGTAAGTGAATGCACCAGTACTTGAGTTGTAAGAGAATGATCCATCTCCACCAGCATCGGTTGCACTAACCTTGCCTCTAATGGTTGCGTCTGATATACTTGTCGCACCAGTTGTGGAGTTATATGTGGTGTTTGTACCACCAGTAAACATCGCACGTATTTGTGCAGATGTATGTTGTCCTGAATCGGTGTAACTAAATGCACCTGTGCTTGAGTTGTAAGACAAGTCACCACTTGCACTGAACATTGCTCTGATCTGAGCAGATGTGTGTTGTGATGAGTCTGTGAAACTAAATTGTCCTGTACCTGAGTTGTAAGATAGATCACCACCCGCAGAGAACATACCTCTTACGTTGGATGAGTCAATATTAAACTCACCGTTGGATACGGATAAACCTTTGTTTGCAGTTAAGTGTGCTCTTACCTCAGATGCAGATGGGCCTGTATATGTAAATCTACCAGAGGCAGAGTCATATGCAAGGGAACCGTCTCCACCAAGATCAGATAATCCGATAGCATTACGTGCACGTGTGTTCGTGAAGTAGAGGTTAGTTGATCCTTCTGTTAATTCGTCGGTATCTTCTGCACCACCAAGGATTACTTTGTTACCCATTCCACTGTGGTTACCACAATAGAAATATTTCGGATTACTTGCTTCTTGGTCAAATGCAACTTCTACATATGCACCTGCTTGACCAGCACTTCCTACTTTTCTATAAAGGATGTAACCATCATTCATTTCTGAACCGTCTTCTGATTCAGAGAATTGTAATGGGTGTGATGAGTTACTTGAATGCGATTGATCGAATCGATATACTACGTTTGGTGTTAACCTTAAAGGTTGAGATGAAGTTTGTCCATCAAATACAAACTTACCACCAACTACTGTTACGACACTCTTGTGGTAAATCGCAGCAGTTCTCTGTGCGTCTATAGCAGTGTTTAGTATATCAGAGTCAACTCTAGCGGTTGTATAATAGAGGTTTGTGCCTTCTGAAACGTTTGCTGTTGTTTTCGTACCAAGTGCACTATCAAATCTTGTGTCAAATGCTACGGTTGTAACTGCTGTGATCTGACCCTGTGCATTTACAGTAAGTCCTACAAGATCACCAGCCGCTTGACCATAAGTTCCGGCAGTTACCGCTGTGTTCGTTATGTTAATTATACCAGTACTAGAATCATAAGTCAATCCAGTACTAGGTACGAGAACGCCTCTGGCTCTCGCAGTTGTATGGTAGAGATTATTTCCCTCTGCTATGTTCGTGGTCGTAAGAGTCGCACTATCACCAAGATTAATTGTCTGACTGTTAATAGTAACATCATCAAACGCTAGTTTGGAATTAGTAATTGCTGGTAGTGACGAAAGATCAATAATTGCATCGGAACCAGCAAGAAGTGATCGATCTCCTTTTACGAAACCGGCTGCAGTCAGTAGACTGGAGAGGTGTCTTGCTTTTGATTGCGCCATTAGTGGTTCCCTTTATTAATTAATACACGTTCTACGTGTTTTACTCTATTTATACATTTCATGATACGAAATATTGTCCTGTTACTAAAACTCTTCCCGATCCATTTCCTGTCATACTCACTGCACCATCATTACCCGCACCATCTTCTGTTAGAATCTTAAGTTGAGTTGCGTTGTTTTCTAATACCGCATTTACAGTATCACCGTCCGTATATGTCAAGTCACCTTTTCCAGCAACTGAATACGTATAATGTAGACCTGTTGTATTCTTAGATGTAAACGGAAGACCCGTTACCAACAAGTTACCTGTTCCTGTGTGCGTAGTCCAAACAAGTTGTATAGTAAAGTTTACCATATGACCAGTACGAACATAATGTCCAACCTGTGTCGTATAGTTTCCTGTACCAGCACTTGATGATCCAGATATAGCAGGAGTAAATGCCTTCTGTCTATATTGTCCTAAGAGGTATTCGTCGGTTGTTCCACCGATAAACACTCCACCCTCAGTTCTTACATCTTCGAATGCTGGACGGTCAGATGATTTATTGTATGCTTGAATTTCAATCTTATCAGAAGAATCCAAGGCCGCTGTGAATACAACATTCTGACCATTAATGGCAGAATAATCATTTACAGCACTCATCAACACACCGTCTTTAAGTACTTTTATTGATCCGACATTGTACGCTAATGTATTACCATCACTATCCGTACCGGATACGTCTGTTACACCACTCTGTCCAGCAAAACTGAAATAGAATGGTTTGTAATCTGTTTTGGTAGGTTGGAAGTCTGGTAATTTAATGACCTGAATATGATCATTAAGAGAAGCACCAATAGTCAATACAATTGATGATCCACTTGTTGCGGTGTAGTCGATCTTTGGATCAAGTAACACACCGTTGAGGTAGACTTCTACTTTACCTACTCTATAATCTAATGTTCGGCCTGCATTATCTACACCACTAAATGTAGTTTGACTTGCAGAAGCAGTATACTCATATTCAGCAATTTGTAATTTACTACTGAATGATTGTACTTGAAGAATATCGCCCGAATCGAGCGCATTGGTCAACGTGATGGTTGAACCATCCGTACCTGTATAGTCCTGATCAGAATCTAAAAGTATTCCGTTCAGATATACATTAGATAAACTAGGCGTATATGCGAGAGTCTCCCCGTTGTCATCGTTACCTGTGAATGTTGTGGCTCCACTATCCGCTGAGAAATAATACTCAGCATAGGATTGTCCACCTACATCACCAGCACCGATCTCAACTACGGACTCATCACCGGCAACACTTTTCTTGATGTATGCTTTACCATCATAAGTGTTGACCGCAATTTCACCCAGCTCTAACTGAGATGTTGTTGGTATCTTTCCGGCAACAGAACTTCTCTTTAACCGGAAGGTTGTCGTTGACATATGTCTTCCCTTAAACTCTTATATAAGAGTATACTACTTTAGTATGTGCCCCCGTCCAAACTGGTTAGGGATGCATTGCCTGAAGTTAAGGTAAATTGATCTGAGTCGAATGATGCAACACCAGCATTTGTGACTGTTGCTAATTCGGCTGCAACGGTGAGTTCATTTGTCCCATCGTTGTATGTAAGGTCAATACCTTCTCCGGCGGTTAATAAATTAGAAACACGATCATCTACCTTTTCGTCGAATGCGACTCCACCGATAGTGATTGCAGTTGCTTCTAGGTTGCCCGTTACATCGAGCGGTTTGTTTACTACCCACTTATCACCTGTAGCGGCATAAGTGAAACTTGGTTTTGTTGCTGGGCCATTGACTTCAATACCAGCACCATCTGCTTCACCAGCAGATGTAGCACTATCTGCCAGAGTTATCTTAAGGTCATTAACCGTCAGCTCTGTGCTGTTGATAGTTGTGGTTGTACCTTGGACTGTTAAATTGCCAAGGATGTATAACTCGCCTGAATCTCCAGACGGGTGTGGATTCAAGTATAAAATACCACCTGAATCTGTGTTACTGATTGTATTACCATTGATGCGAATATTATCGACATCAAGTTGTGTTAGACCAGCAAGTGTTGTTGATGTCGCACCAAGAGCAACTTCAGTAGTACCAAAGGTTACTGAGTTATTATCAAGTTGCGAGTTAGATAGTGATCCAATACTTACAGCACCATTTGATACTGAGAAGTCATTTGAATTAAATGACGCAATACCTTTGTTAGATGTGGTCGCATCCTCACCTGAGAATGATACTGTGTTAGTTGCACTATCGTATGCAACATCAAGACCTTCACCCGCATCGAATACTAATCTTTCTGTTAATAGAGGAATACTTTCTACTTTCGTTCCTACTTGAACAGCAAGATCAGACGCAACACTGTTAGTTGTTGCAGATGTGATTTGACCTTGAGCGTTTACTGTGAAGGTTGGAATCGCTGTTGCTGATCCGTATGATCCAGCTGTTACCGCAGTATTTGTTATTGAAAAACTTATTTGGTTATCTGTTACCGCAGTTGTAATTCCTGTACCACCATCAAACGTTAGAGTCTGACCTGTGGTAAATGTATCTGTTGCTGAACCATCACTAAGAGTGAATGATCCAGAAGGTACAGCGGCAAAACTTAGAGCGCCATTACCATCTGTTTTTATGAATTGATCTGCACTACCATCCGCAGTTGGAAGGTTATATGCATTACTAATACGAACAGCACCATTACCATTCGCATCAAGAATGAGGTTACCATCTGTATCAAGTGTTGTAATCGTATTACCATTAAGGTCAAGATTATCAACTTTTATGTTATCTAATTTAGAGTTAGAATCTGCAATCAGGGCAACGTTCGCAGTTAGGGTTCCGAACGGGGCAGTTCCGGTTCCACCTAAGAGATCGACATAATACTTACCACCAACAACTTCGTGGTTAGCAGCGTCCCCTGCTGTTTCAGTTCCAGTACCAACGTAGAGTCTATCTCCACCGGCACCATTAAAGTATGAATACGCTAACTCACCTTGTGCTAGCGTTGTCGGGTTGCCCGAAGTTCCCGACCTTTTTATTCTAATAGTTGATGCCATTAGTACTGGCCTCCGTTAATATTTTGTTCTTCTAATTCGGTAGACGCTTCAAATATATCAGTGCTTGAATTATAAACTAGTACTGAACCATTTACCTTACCTGCTGTAGATACATCTGACAAACCATCAAGTGATCCAGTGGCAGACTGTTCAACAGACTCCCATGCTCCACTTGTGGAATTATATTGGAGAATGTGTCCATTCTCCTTTCCAGTAGTGTCAACCCCAATAATATTATCGATACTGGTTACGGCTGCGTTTACTTTTCTTACAGGTTTACCAACCGTAACTCTTTTTACGATTGTCACCCCTTTAGAAGTTATACTAATTGCCATTAACCATTACCTCGTTACTGAAGGTGAAACTTTAATCTTTCCTTCCAAGATTCTTTCGATAATAGTATTATTATCTGAATCTAGGTGTGATATTTCAACATCGTAGACGTATCTTCCACGAGTATTCAGTAAGTCGGTCTGGGTATTTGTGAGAGAGATGGTCATTACTCCATCTGTGGCAGGACTTGCTATACCAACAGAAAAATCGACAATATCGTCGCTGTCAGTAGAGTTGTAGTTCCTTTTCATTTTGGCGCTACCAGAATGACCCGTAAGGTCTTTCTTTGATCCGTCCGTCTCTACAAGTTGTAACTCTATAGAAACATCAGCACCTTGATCAATTATAATGTCTTCGTATGTTGCCGCCATTCCAGTTCCATTCTTAGTGAATACTATCTTGTTTTATTTATACAAACGAGGAACTGGAACTTGAATCTATTCTTGACTTATTTCATCTATAACATCATTCTGTAAGTCCATGGCCATGTCTTCATCTGAAAACAAGAAAGAAACTGTGATACGATTGCAGTTTGTGGAAGCTGCATGATAGCATATCTTATCTCTTTCGTCAATGTGTCCAAAATACCCTGACTTTAATTGCCAGCCGGGTTTATCATTGTAAGTAATAATTTGTCCAGTATTAGGGTCTCTGGCTTTAAACCACCCATCCCCGTTCTCAGACCAAGAAAATATTAAGTTATAGCCCGGCGCATTCCAGTTAGTGTGCCATGATATGTAACCGCCCGGCGGATAGTATGCACATAAAGCATTATTTCTTGTTCCAAGAAAAAACATCATGTCATCATTGATGTCTTGTACCTCTCTCCATATTTTTTCCCTTACTTCAGGGTCGCTATTTCTCTCAAAACTTTGATTGAGAACATTTTTGTTGCTTCTATCAGAAGGTTTGAAGTTTCTCGCAACCATGTAGTCGGGAAATCCTTCATGTCTATCTCCTTCAACCTCTATCAAGTTTTTAAGATATTCCTCTCCAGTCCATTTTTCTTGTGCTTCTTTATTGTGATGTTCTGGAGACCAAATATGCACATTGTCTTCCCATCCAGCCATTTTGGGTATATTAACCCATCGATCCAGAATCGATATGATTTCTGAATTTTTAATCGGTATATCTTTTAACATTATAAAATAAATCCATCCTTGTCTAACCCACAAGAGTAATGTCTCAATACAATACCACCTTCAGGTG
>Ga0160423_10003555_pt1 | contig 12938 bp, 8 predicted proteins | sample CRUFie14St8metaG_FD_108191 | JGI IMG/M metagenome (GOLD analysis project Ga0160423, IMG submission 108191) | Marine microbial communities from the Costa Rica Dome - CRUD Field 142mm St8 metaG | ecosystem: Environmental > Aquatic > Marine > Oceanic > Photic zone | place: Costa Rica: the Eastern...
CCTTTACAGAACAAGATGGAGATTTATTGCCGTCATTTGCACAAGAACAAGTATTTAGCAAATTAGTAGACCATGATGGAGGAACTGATATTTATGAAACTGAAACAGTAGAAGCAAATGAATCATTCAACTTTGTTAAGGTTGCTAGAGGATGCAGAGTTAATACTCTAACTATGACTGCTAACGAGAATGAAGAAGTAAAGATGACGGTTAGTGCCAATACTAGAAATGTTCACAATTTAGAATTTGATGAAGAATACACAGCAAGAAGGGGTGTGGCAGAGGAAACTAATTTCTTTAATTTTACAGCAACCCCCGAACTTAGAGAACCATTCTTCTTTTCTGATGGAAGCCTAAAAGCGTTTGGAGTAGACTTCTTGAAGGTAACTACTCTTACTCTTACTATGAATAATTCACTAACAGATAAGAGATATTTGGGAGTGGGTAATAAATCCATACAAGAGGCTCTACCTGCTCAAAGAACATATGAAATACAATTCAACGGATATGTTACTGACAACCAATTATACAAAGAACTAATCAACAATACAGAAAATACTGGAAGTAATCATGTTGAATTAATTTTTACTAAAGCCACTGGAGAGAATATAGTCCTTAAATTCAAAAACTATTTCTTAAGTGCTAATGAATTCCCGATGCCCGATGATAAAGGCCCAATAGAAGTTAGTGCTACTATTATGCCAAGAGACTTAGAAGAGTGTAAGGTTAGAACTCATTGGATGCTACAGGGGTGATTTAAGTGGGTTCTAGATTTCAAAAGAATTTAAAGCGAATGCAAGAAGAATTAGAATCTAAGTCAAAGCCTAAGAAGGCTACGGCTAAAAAGACTGAAACTAAAAAGACTGAGGAGAAAAAAGAAGAACCAAAGTCTGAATAAGTTACATTCCACCAACACCGTTTGTTTGTTTGTTGGTTTTAAAGGTGGATAATATGACTGAAAAGAAAATAATAAGTGATAAGAGTGTGCTGTTTGCGGCACAAGAGCCTACGCTACACTATGTTAAAGTAGCACCCGAAAGCGACGAATATCTAAAAGTATGGATAAAAGAACCTACTTGGATAGAAGTTGATAGAGCAGTTAATACTCTAATGAAGATTGATGCTCGAACTCAAAATATGGACATTGACCTTAATGGTATGTTCAAATATATGGTTGAGAACTTTATTGTTAAGACTGAACCTAAACTTTCGGCAATTGATATTCTAAGACTTACTCCCTATATTGGCGACCAATTAAAAGAAATTTTGCCAAATCCTTTGTCCGATAGTGGTGATGAAGAAAAAAACGAATGATGAGGAGAGCCGTTAGGACAGGAGATTGCCCTCCTCATTTTATGCCAAAACTAGTGGTTTATACTTTAGCAACGGCTTTCTCAATAAGTCCTTTAGAGGTTTATAGAATGCCAGTAAGTCTAGTTAAGGAAATGTTATTTATACACCAAACGGTTAAGGAACTTGAAGCAGAAGAGATGGAGAAGGCTCAAAAGGGCGTAAAATTGTAGGTGAGATTTTGGTAGAGAAAGCAAAAGCCATAAAATCGACAAGAGCAAAATCTAATTTGGCTAGATTAGGTTTAGCGGGTTTGCCTGAACTAATAGAAAATGTTAGTGGAACTATGGTTGCTCTACAGGAAAAAATGAGTAAGACAGAAAAAGACTTCAAGGACTTTAGAGATACTATTAAAGAACAAAATAAAGTTACCGAAGAAGGAGCAAAGAAGGTGAATAAGTATGGTAACGAAATCAATGCTATGGGTATCGCTATCAGTAGGGCTAATAAGAGGACTTCTATTCTAAATAACGCACTTAAAAGATTAAGTGATTATGATAAACCAAAAACCTTTGAGTTATTTAGCGTTAAATCATTTAAGGCTTATATGGATGCGGGAGGTTCAGCCTTCGAATACTTTGCTGAATTTTTAACTAACAGTAGAGAAGATATAAGAATTATGACATTTGAAGCCGCTAAATTAAGAAGGTTCGTTTTCGGTTTTATTCCGGGTGGTTTTACCTTTTTGAGTAAAATAGGGTTTACTCTTCAATTTATAGGAAGCACATTAAGGACATTTTTGCCAAGAACCGCCAAAGACCTAAAGGAAAACACTGATGAAATGGGTAAGTTCCAAAAAGCGATAGGTGGAGTATTTGGGTTTTTGGGAGGAAAGAGGGGTAAGGATGCGTTTAAAAATCCAATAAAGGGTATGAAGGCTTTTATTAAACAACGAAAGCAAGTAAATAAACTAGCAAAGAAATCTAAGGTTGATAAACTAGCATTTTCTAATATCTCTTTTGATGATTCTGAAGAAAGAGCGAAAAGGGAGATAGAACTTAAAGAAAAGATAGCAAATTATAAACCTAAATTAAATATGAATAAAATAGATACGACTGCTAAAGATTTAGAGGCGATGAAAAATGAACTTAAAACACTACAAAGTTCTAACATTCAGATAGGAAAACCTATGGGGTCTGATGAACGAGAAGCAATTAAAAAATTCTTTAAACAATCTACTATAATGAAATTAGCCCAAAGAAAAATAGATAAAAGAATTGCTAAAGAAAAGAAAGCCGCTTTTAAAAGCCAACTAAAATCACAAATGACTATGGCTAAAAAAAGACTAGAAACTGAAAAAGAATACGGAGAAAAGAAAAAAGAGATGGATGAGTTTCTTCGTAAAGCACATATAAGAAACGAAAAGAAGGCAATTGCGGCTGTAGAACAAATGAAGAAAAAGGGATTAGTTTCTGACTTTGACCAAGAAATTGAACTTATTAACCTAAAGAAAAAACAACTAGATAAGGAATTCAAAGAAAGTAGAATAGGAAAAAGAATCTTAAAAAGAAGAAAGAATATAGTTGCTAAAAGAAAAGAGATACGAGAACTTCAAGACTTCCAACAAGGAAAGATAGAAGCGGCAGGTAAAAGGAAAGGCTTAACCGCAGAAGATTTTGAAAAGATATCTTTTAGAGTAAGTAACATGGGAATCAAAGGTCTAATTCCTCGCATTCTCAATACTAAACCAGTTAAGTTATTTAAGAAAGTAGGTGGTGCTATTTTTAGCATTAGTAGAAAAGTCACTTACTTTTTCTTAGGATTTATGGCTTTTATTGTTGGGTTGTTTTTGTTATTGAAATTAATTGGCCCTGCTCTAAAAGCCTCCTTCGAAGCAATAAAAACAGTATTCTTGTTTGGTCTTAGTATGATATTACCTGCTATTTCTACAATATGGGAAGGGCTGAAAGGGTTATGGAATGTAGCCTTTGGTGGCGGTAGTTTAACTGATTTGATTAACAGCGTTGTTACCCTAGCATATGGAATATTACAGTTAGTTGTAGGAATTGCTATTGCTACATTAGGAACTTTGCTTACTTTGGCTGTTACAACTCTATTTAATATAGGAGTTAAAATAGGAGAAAAAATATCACAAATAGGCAATAAAGGAAAGTTAGCCCTATTAGCAGGTGTTATATTTGCCTTTGTTGCTTGGTGGTTCACCGCACCTGTATGGCTTGTTGCTTTAATTGGCTTTGTGGTGTTTAAGGCTGTTTCAATATTTTTGAAAAGTGGGCCTAAAGCGGTATGGGATGCCTTTATGAGAATTAATGTTGTTAAGTTGATTGCGGATGCTGTAACTTCTTTAGTGTTTAAAATTCTTTCAAAATTACCAGTAATAGGAAAACGATTCAAAAAGAGGGCTACAGGAGGAGTTGTGGGAGTAGGGGAAACTACTCTTGTTGGAGAAAAAGGGCCGGAATTAGTCAATTTACCTGCGGGTTCTAATGTATTTACTAATAGGCAGACTAGAAGTATGATGGGTTCTACTGTAAATAATTTCAATATAACCATCAATGCTAAAGATACTTCTAAGGAAGAAATGAGAAGAATTGCTGATGAGATAGGAAAGCAGGTTGTATCAAGGATATTTAGAAGAAAATCCCATAGGAGTTTCAGTTGAGGTGATTAGATGACGGACTATGTTTATTTGAAATTACAGAAGTTTAGTGGTAGTGATTTAACTGTAGATACTATACCCCTAAAAATTACTTCTGCTCAGTTTAGTGTAGATAAAAACATACCTAATTTTACTATCCCCTTTGGAGGAATAGGATTAGGTCAATCTAGAACAATTGCTTTAGATACTGGTAAAGCAGAAAGGAGACTATCTTTAACAGGCTTTATTGTAGATGATACTTTGAAAAGAAGTCACACTAGAGTAGACCCCAATGATAGCACTTCTGCTGTTAAAACCTTAGAGTTTACAGCACAAGAAATAGCACAACTAATTGCTTCGGGTGTAGATGCTACGGGAATAAATGAATATCAAGCCTTTCAAGAAATAGTTATTCTTATGGATTCTAAAGTAGATAAAGACTACAAGGATAGGGGACAGGCGGCTGATGCTAGCGTAACACAACTTGGCACTGTTGTGACTCAAATACCTTTTACTTTCAAGTCTAGAGGAGATGCCGGAGAATTAGATAATGTAGGGGCTTTTTTGGCTAAAGATGATTTTCCTACTAGTTCTACAAGCACAGGATTGAAGGGTTTTGTTTCTAGTTTTAGTTTTTCTTTTGCGGCTGAAACAGTTGAGATTGAATTTAACATGGAATTTACTATAGCAGATGTATTGCCTTGAGGTGGATAAATGTATAATGTATTTGCAGGAAAACAAAGGAGTTTGGTATTTCCTGTAATGTGTAATGGTTTTGCTACTATTGACTATGCCGAGAATATACCCGATGCGGGAACTTCTAGCGATACTACTGATGATACTACTTATGGAATATGGGCGCATACTGGTTCATTTACAATAGAGGCTGTAGTAACTCCTTATGATATAATGGGGGCGGGAACTACTCGTAGCACTCAAGTGGCAGTTCCTAATAGGCTAACTTCTAAGAAAATATTTCCTGCTCATTTATTTACAGAAACCAATGATGCAGTTCTTCAAGGAGAGACATATCTAGATAAAACAGAAAGAGATACTCATGAAATGGCTATTTTTCACAGCACTAATTTTTCTTTGTTTCTAGTAAATGAAGCATTGAATTCGGATTTTACTGGAACACATCCTAATTCTATGACAGGTAGAACTAGAAATAATCCTGCTAGATACAAAATCATGGCTAAGATAAAAATCGGTAGTAGTGCAGTTAGGACATTTACTAGCCCCGTCGTCATAGAACCAAATCGTTCTTCTTTTGTCAAGTATTCTAGTGATGACGATTTGACTGGATTAGTAAATGGTAGAACTGAATATATTAAAATTGGTGATGCTACTTCTATTTCGACTACTGGAACTAGTGACCCCGCTTTAGGTTTTGGAGGGTCACAGGGGATATTCTTTTCTTCCCTAGATAGCACAGAAGTTTCAGGTGCTAGTCTGGGTAAAACTGATATATTCATAAGACAGAATTCACAATATATTAACATAGGATTTCCTTTTTTACAATCAGGTGTAAGCGCACTACTCTTTCCAAATAACAGTATTTCCTCAGAAAATCAAGCGATAATAAATGCAGGATGTGAGGTATTTGTCAAAGGGAGGGCTGACCCTGCTTATGTAAATAACTCATTTCATATAGCCTGTTCATTTGATAATACTAGTAGAGAAGTTTCAATATATCTTAATGGGTCTAGGATATTACAAGAAACTCATCAAGATAGTGGAGATTTTATATTTGCTAGAGAGGATTTATTCTTAGGGGCTAATGGTCAAGGAAATACAGGAGCAGGTTCAGCAAGCACAAATAAACAATTTATGGGAGAGTTTCATGAGTTGTCGATAGTAAACAAAAGAAAGGATGTGTTTTCTACTTTAACTAATCTTACTCCAACTTATAGTGATGCTTTAGTGTATCTTAGATTTGAGGAGGTTGATGAATAATGGCCTTCGAAACAGACCCAACTTCGGCAAAGGATGATGCGCCCACTAATGTAAAGTTTCAAGAAACAACTAGTGTAACAAATGGACATTTTATTTCTGTTATTGTTATGGCAGATGATAGCCTTAGCACTAGTATGACAATAGGTTCGGAACTAAGTAACGAGGCTACAACAAAGGGCTTTAGAATAAAAAGTGAATCTACTTTAACATTTAATAATTTTGATACAGTAGACTACTTCGTATTAATTCATTCCGATGATGATAAAAAACATCATTTTGCTAAAGTAACTAATCTTATTGTTGAAGATGATGGTAATGGAACTAGCACTTGTGACGCATTTGAGTTTGAACCAAAACTAGGGAGTGAAATACCAAAAGGAACAAAATATAGAATCATTACTGGAATAAATGATACTAACAATAAAATAGTTGCTTTATCGGTAGGGCTAAAACAAGAGGCTTCCAGTGCTAATTTAAAGGATAATTTAGTCTGTGCTAGACCTTTGTTTTATTTCTTTAATGATAGATTAGATAAAAAGAATCAATTAGACCACAATACTAAGTATTACGCTTTAGGAAAAACAGGTAGTTCTACTACAGTAACAATAGCGCAACACGCTTCAGATGGTATTACTTTTAGGACTGTTTCGGATTTTGGTAAAAGAATAGTAGACTATAGTAAATATTCTTTAGTAGTTAATATGACTGATAAACTTAGAACATTAGATATAGACGCAGGAGGAAGCACCACTTCTAACGAAGGGGGAACAGTAACTACTGATTATAATGTGTATAAAGATGCTTACATAAATGCTAGAAGGAGTAGTGATAATTCTATTACCACAAGAGATACTCTAGGACAAACTAGGTATTTACACTATGACTACTCTCCGGAGAAAAGTAATCTTGTAACAGCAGTAATAGATAATGAAACTAGAGATTCAATTAATCAAGGGAGTTTTTCCGAAAGCAGAATAGTAGATAATGGAAGAATAATGAATAAAAAGATAAATGTCTTTGACCCATACAAGGTTAGAAATCTATTACATAGGGCTAATTTAGATGCCTTTGTAGACCTAAAAGCCTCTTTTGTTTCCGAAGCATCAGCAAATACCTTTAACATTAGAACTGAATATGATTTAGGAACAGTTCTTAATGTAGGAGATGAAGTAAAAATACAAGATAAAATAATGCTAGTTGCTAGTATTGGTTCTTTTACTAATTCAGCAACCTTACAGACTTTGACAGTCAGAGCAGAAAAAAGAACAGAAAACGGTCATCTATTTTCTTCATTAAGTTTTACTCCTACTGCCGATGATATTCTTTCAAGAAGAGCATATAATCCCACAGATAATACAATTATAACTACGATGAACTTAATAAATAGAACAGATAATTTAGAAATTTTATTTAATTCAACAAATGAAAATAAACTACTGGCTACAATTTCAGCAGTAGATAAGGATAAGTCTATGATGACTGTTTCCTATACAGGAGATAGTTACTATGCTAATCCTTTAGAATTTATCAGAGGAGAATACACAGTATATTCACTTAAGTTCGAAGGAGAGGTAGAACAAATAAATACTGTTAAAGAAGAATCTCAGACCTTTTTAGATATTAAAGGAAGGAATAAACTAAACAAGTTGCTATCTCCTATTATTAACAAAGATACTGCTTTTAGTGAAGATATTATTTATTCTACTAATAGTCCTACTAATACGCTAGTTAGTGTAAATCTTGGCACAAGAAGCGTCAATGATGCAGTTGGGGCTAGTTTAAGAACAGCAATAAATAGTGGTGCTACTGCTCCTGTATCTGTTGGGGATAAGTTATTTACCGAAAGAGCCTTTATCGGTAAAGTTTCAAGTCTGGGGATATGGAATGGAGGTTCTTTGCTTCACTTGATAAATTTTGAAACAGGGCTACTTTCTACAGTATTAGCATCCGATACTGTTTATGTTGAAAATGAGAAAAATTATATGTTCAGTAAGGCATTAGGTTCATCAAACTTTGCTAGTTCTTCTCCTACTTCTTTGACAGGTTCAGCAGGGAAAGGGCTGATTTTTACTGCGGGTAATACTATAGATTCTACTGGGGCTGAAGTTTCCGCACTTCCAAACACTAGTTCTAATTCTCATGAAAAGGCGATAGGTTATGAGATAAACTCTCCTAAGAATATAAAATCAGATAGTGCATTTGAGTGTGTATTAAAAGACGAGATTGGAAGCGGAACTAAATCTAGTTTTGATACTGTTAATACTTTAATAGATTTTGAGGTTGTTTCTGCTTCGAAAAAGGATAATGTTACTCAAATAGAATTAGCACCTTATGTTCCTATAACTTTGGGAAGATGTGTAGATTTTCAAGGTATAAATGCCGATAGAATAGAACAAGAAATGGAATTAGCCTTTACTATAACTTCGGACTCTAGCCAAAAAGAAACAGTATTAATAACTACAAATACAGGCTCAGGTTTTTCTAAAGTAAAGGTAGGAGAGCCTCTCTTCGCTAATAATTTTGACAATAGCGCAACAGAAACTTATGGGTTCATAGGATATGTTTTAGATATAGAGACAACGGAACAAAAAGCAAATCACATTAGTTCGGGTAATCCTGCTAGCAATACTACTACACACAAAATATTAGTAGATAGAACTGCAACTTCCGCAGGAAATCTTCTAAACTTTGATGTAAATGATGAAATATATGTTAGCACAAGAAATAGAAATCATCTGAATGTGATAAATAGTAGTCATTTATGGGGAGGAAAAATAGTCTCTATTCCTCACCATAAACACGCTAGTAGTGGTCTTGTTCCCTTTAATGCTGAAAGAACTTCAACCACTGATTTTACTTCGGAGTTTGGAAACCCATACTACAAAATAATAAACATGGACTCTTTTAGATTGGGAACAGAACCTACTAATTTTAATTTTACTTTTTCCTCTGTTGATTTTTCTTTTGCGGGTAAATATAGTGGAAGAAAATCTCTATCAAGTCTTAATGCTACTTCATATAAATTTGAACCTAGAAGTAATAACTCGATAACAATAGATGAAATGACTCAAAGAGGTTCTAGCGAGGAAATGCCTTACGAAAAAAGAGGAAATAAAGGTATAATGGGTTCTAGGATGACAGGACAGCGAAGAATGGAAAGAGATAACATAAATAGTGCTGTTGAAAGTGCGTTTAAAATAGAAACTCTTTTTGCCGCACAAGCACATCTATTCCAAAGTGATGATGATTCATTTAATAGATTATTTTTGTTTGTTAATTCAGATTTATTGCCTTATTCTTCACTTAGAACAGATAGTTTGTTTCACACTACTGGTGGTAATGCTACAAAAACCCTGAATGATTATAAGTTGTTCTTATTGGAAGATAATAGAAAAACAGATAATAAAAACTTAATTCTAAAAGACAATAACTTTCAAAGTCTTTCTTTTACAACAGAAACAGATGTTACCTCGCTCAAAAGGTTAGGGCTAATGAGATTAACAGAATGTGTATTTGATGAATATTTTAATTTAATAAATCCTGAAAAAAATGTTAATGAAATATATTCAGATAATCCTGCTTTATTTGGAGGTAGAGTTTTTAGAAAAACTACGAAAGACGAAAGTTTTACTACCTTAATAATTGATTCTATTGGCGTAGATAGTTCAGGCAATCCTGCGAATGAAATTAAATTTACTAGTAGTGTTCAATTGCTAGGAGGAGATGAAATATTTACGATGGATAATAAATTTATAGGTAGAATAAGTAATAACGGCACTACTCAATATCATGCTACAGTCGGAACTACAAATACACCGGATATGGATAGCACTACTAATAGAACCGTATTTAGAATAACAGACGCATACTCTACAGAAATTAGCGGAAGAAAAGAAAAGGATAGTGTTTTTGGAAGAACAGATACTGGGGGATATCATCCTCTAAAGGGAGTTATATTGCCAAAAACAGGCAACTACAATTACGGTGCTACTGGAAGCACTTTCAAAACAGATAACAACGGGGTTACTCTTGCGGTATTGCTCGGAACAGAATTAGTTTTGCCTAGCGTATTTTCACAACAATTCTTAACTGACGCTGATTATGGTTCACAGGATGGTGCGACTAGCCATGTATTAGAAAAAATGGCACTATATTCGGGGGCTAGAAGAAATCCACATGGAGGAACAATAGGTGTAGTATTAGACACCTATCCAATAGAAGGGGGTTCTAACTTACTAAGAGTAGGGGACAACACCGATGTTTTGGGAAGTAGCGGTTCTCAAAGAGGGGGCGTTCTAATTGGAACAGCCCCTACACAAAGAGAAATAGTTTATCTAACTGCGGTTAATCACTACAAGCAACATTTGTCTCCCGAATCTCATGATGAATCTAATACTGCCGGAACTACACATAACTACTCTACAGATAGCGATAGGGAAAGTCCTGCTGATGGAGCATTTATAGGTTTTAAACTACGGTTATTTGACTTGTCTTGGAGTGGAAATACAATAAGTTCTTCTAATGGAACTTTATATGAATATACCGTTAGTTTAGACGGAAGTAATACGACACTAAACAGTTGGTTGGATTTGGTAGATTTAACTGGTTGCTACTTAGTAGCAGAAAAGGACAGTGGAACTGTTACGGCTAGTGAAATAGGCGGAACTAATTTAGGAGCAGGTAGGCATGCTGACCCTATTTTTATCTATTCCCATGAACTAACTACGATTAATGGCACTGTAAGAATAATAACTAGTGCAACTCTAACAAATGGCATGGCATACAGAGTAATGCAACCTAATCCTGTTTGTCTGTATAACTTTCATCCCGATGAAATACACCTTAATACACTAAGACCCGAATATACTAAGGTAGCCAACAATAATGCAGTATATGGTAAGAAAGATAGTAATTACTTCTACTATGAAGGAGGTAAAAATGCTTTAGCGGCTAATGAAGCAGTTTTGTCTATGTTCGTAGCAATAGATTTAGATAACCAAAGCGGAGGAGGAAACTTAGTTGTTCCAAAAGCAAACACTACTACTTTATTACCTGTAGGTAATTATGACATGAATATAAGTGATGGTGAGGATTCAATAAAAACAACAATTAGTTCATTAGTCACAGAAGATGAAAAACACGCTATTGTGTTTAAGAAAAAGAAAACAATGAATGGAATAGCGTCTGTATCGGAAACCTTTGTAGTAGATTCATTAGAAGAATTAAAAATAGAACCTAATAGAGCCTGTATTGGTTCTACTGTAACAATAGCAAATGAAGCAGAAGATTTACTTAACGAATTATTTGAGGAAGAAGGTTTAACTTTTGATAATACAACTCCAACATATCCATTATTTATTGCTCCTAAGTTTATAGGAAACTCTTTATTTTCAGCAATCAACTACATACTAGAAAGAAAAGACTTATCTTTAATAATTAATGAAAATTCTTTTAGCGTTAAACCTAGAGATGATGTTATTTTTAGAACTAATATTCTAGTAAACGATGATAAAATGGTGGACTACGAAACAGTTGATAGCGGCTTTGATTTCTACAATCAAGTTATTGTTTATGGTTCTTCTCATAAAGCAGATAGAAAGAACTTATCTAGCATACAAAAGATTGGTAGAAAGACACTTGAGGAAGTTGATTCTTCTTTAATTACACAGCAAGATGTAGATGAAAGAGCAAGTAAGTTACTAAGAATACATGGGACTCTAGATAAAAAGATAAGAGTTAGAGTTATACCAACAGGACATGAACAACTAAGGGCAGGAGACATAATACAGTTTGAATCTAAACAAGAAAATGTGGAGTTAGACAATTATATCGTATTAGATGTTACTCATCCTATTAGTGGATTTATTACTATAGAAATGGGTAAGTATTCTAAAAAACTAGAAGATGTATTTGCTGAACTACTATTACAATCTCAATCTAATTCTAATACCTTAAGGGCTTTATCTTACAACGAAAAGAGTTCATCAGTGGACTTCTTAGAGAAGGTGAAACTAAAAGAAATTTCTCTCTTAATTAGGACTAGACAAGCAACAGGGTCTTTCCATCTAGGCTTTGCGGCAACACTAAATACAAACACCAACACATTTGGTTTTGCAGGTGGAAGTATTGCACTCACTACTTTATTAGAGGAGGATTTACTATGATAACAGAAAAATTACAGGAATTGGTGGCGACACATATCAAGACATTAATGCTGAAAGCAGATGTAGGACAGGGTGGTAATTCTACTAATCCGATAAGCGACACATTAGATGTGCCTCTTGACCTAAATATTACACCCACTACTAGTAGTTCTACTAGTAATGTAATAGAGGCTAAGGTATCTATTTCCGGAACTTCTTTGAATGGAAACATAATAAGAGAAGTCGGTTTATTTAATCATGCTTCGGGAAATCAAAACATGATTCAAAGAATTAACTTTGATGCAATTGGCCCAATTGCTAATGATGCTACATTAGAAATTTTTATTATTATGGAGGTAGAGTAGAATGGTAAGCAATCCTAATTATTATAGCCAAAGCACGACATCAAGTTTTAATCAAATAGAGGATGGTGTAGATTTTCCCCATACTGGAATAATAAAATCACTATCCGATGGATTAGGTCAAAACTATGCAATTAGCGGTTTTGACATTACCATTGATAGTGCTACACAAATAGATGTTGGAGCAGGAGTTATTTTTAGAGATGGAAAGAAGGTGAGTATTTCAGCCGTAAATAATTTGGCTTTAGGTAGAACTACTGCTAGTGAGAACTCCTATCATTTAGTGTCGGTGGCTAGTAATGATGCTATTGTTATTAGAAGCCCTAGTGCAAAAGATAAAGTTCCCGACTATACCACAGGAGATACTATCATAGCAGTAGTTACACATAACGGTAATAATCCTATGCCTATTCAATATCTTACTGTAAATAAAACTGAACATTCTGTTAGTATTGGCTATGATGATTCGGGATATACGGAAGCCATGTCAATTGAAGGGAGTTCAACTAAGACTACTTTTCATAATAA
>Ga0160423_10003556_pt1 | contig 12933 bp, 12 predicted proteins | sample CRUFie14St8metaG_FD_108191 | JGI IMG/M metagenome (GOLD analysis project Ga0160423, IMG submission 108191) | Marine microbial communities from the Costa Rica Dome - CRUD Field 142mm St8 metaG | ecosystem: Environmental > Aquatic > Marine > Oceanic > Photic zone | place: Costa Rica: the Eastern...
AAATTAAAATGCGGTGCAGGAGTAACCAAGTCGTTGCCTCTCATTCTTGCGAAATTAAGGAATTCTTCGTTAACTATGCAGCATACTGTATGCGAACCTCTATCGTGCTCATCAGTATTACAGCGACCATCTCTATACCATCCAGTCATTGGCTTACAAGAGCATTCACCAATGTCTTGTCCAAGTACATTTTTTTGCATCGACATGGATATGCGTAAGGAAATTCCTACTTCAAATTGTGTGTGATTTCAATGTTTGATTATTCCTCAGAATCTTCCACATTTGCCTCAATTTCTTCATACACTTTTTCTTGGGTAGTGAGGTTAATTTCTTCTTTGTTATTTCTTAAAATTAGAATTCCACCAAATACTAAACCCGATAAACCCAAAACCCAGAAAGATACTGTTACCCAATCAATCCAGTGGTCAAAGTTCGAGAAGTACATGATTGAGTCTTGATTTGTTACAATGTTTGAAACAAGTGCTTCAGCAGTTTCATCATCAAGTTCTGCTGATGTCTCAATCATGAAAACTTCTTGCATATCTTCTAATGTAGGAGGTTCTTGTTGTTCTGTAGTATTTCGTGTATCAAGGTAGAATACAGATTGTGATTCCCCGCCGATTATGACTTTGCTAATTGACTCTGCTTTGATCGAAACTTCGCTTCCAAAGTAAACTGGTAGCGCTCCAGGTATTGCGTCAATCAAACCTCCATCGTTGATTAATTTGGCTTGTATAGGCCTACTCAATGGGTCCATACTGGCTTCGCAAACATCTACTGGAACTCCTTTGAGTTTCCCAGATGAATCACAATTTAAAGGCACTATGCCGTATCCTGAAAGGTCGACAAGGTCGCCATTACCTGTTATGAAACTACCAACAGTGTCTCCCCTTAATTCGGCAGTGATTAATCCGTAAGTAGCATCTTGTTTTTCAGGCGTGCGCCAACTAATGTAGTCGCTATCTCCTACTTTTACAGTCTCGCCTCTCTTACATATATCCGATTCTCCGGTGCACACTGTAACTAAAGGAGGGTCTCCAGTGGGAATTCCTCCTTCTACATACGCTGCAGAGCCGTAAAAGGTTTCATTTGCTTCTAAACTAGTCCAACCTGCTGTCATGTTGGATGAATCGCCTGTTGCTAAGTAGGCATTGACGGGATCATGCCATCCCAGAATCCAGTTGTTCATTGGTTGAGTAAGATATTTTGAAGTACCAAAACTGTCTTTCAAGAAATCAGGCATGAAATTCTTGAAAATAATTTCTATCATCAATAGTCTAGCTGCCGCTGCTGCATTTTCATCGATTTGATAAATCTCTGCTACAGTTTGGTTATTCCATTCTTTAGCATCTTGCAATATTCCAGTGCTCAAATCTACTGGTAGGCTCTTACCACTTAATTCTCCATAGAGGAACATATCTGATCCATTGGCGGTTGTCAAACCGTTTGGACCATATAATATTCTTGCACTTTCCTCTTGAGTAAGGTTGACTACTGGGGCGTCAGGAAATCCTAAGTCTCCTGATCCCCACATTCCATTTATGTTAAGTGAATATTCCATGTATGAGTCATCTATTGGATTGACCGATCCAAATGTTTGGTTTACAAATTGAGATGCAGTAATATTTCCTTCACCATTGACGAAAATTAACGGAAGAGCGAATTCATTTGATACCCAACTAGAACAATATTGCTTGATAGCATCATGTTGATTAGAGTTGAGTCCATATGTTTGCATAGCCTCGTCTTTTGACATTTCTAAATAAGCATCAATCCCAAATGAGGTTCCTGATTCACTTTCTGCAATTATTCCTAGCGGGTCATCTGTTCCATTTCCGAGGAATAATATGTCTCGAGCGACTTCGTTAGAAATTTCTATCCCAAGTAATCTATCCATTCTAGTTGATAGATTGACTATATCTTCGGATTCATTTGTCACATAATCATCGTCTAATGCTCCATAGTCCCTCATCAAAGCACCTATGCCACCATACAGTGTCCAATCTCTAGCTAATGTGATTTCAAGGTCTGTTGGATGCTCGAAATTCCATAGTTCTGCTCTTTCCAGTGTCACAGAGTTTTCTGGGTCTGCATTAATTTCTTCTAATGTCTCAGGTTCTCCCATTGCAGCGTAAACTAATGGTCCCATGTAATTGGTGAATGCAATATTTTCTCCACCCGGTCCAACTGCATCATAAAACATGAATTCTATGTCGATATCTGGTACAAAGGATGAAGATTCGTTATCCTCTATTCCATTTTGGTTAATATCGCCTAATAGTGTTTCATTTCCTTCAATAATACCATTCCCGTCTAAATCCCCATACAGAGTTCCGGTTTCAGGGTCACGCCATTCTTCATCGTATTCGATTACTCCATCTCCGTCATCGTTCCAATTACCAGAAATCCACTGAGGATCGACACCTCCTGCACTAAGGTAGGTTTGGGTTTCATCATCAAGGAAAGCCTCACCATATGCCTCGTCAAAAGCACTGAAAACCCCATCCAGGAAATAGGATTCTGCACTATTGTGCAATAGTGTGTCAACTATGTATATTTCACCAGGTCCTTCCACTGTGCTAAGAATGGCCATATGCTCATCTTTGATTTCATCAGCAACACCATGTGCTGCTGATACTTGTTGGAAATAAATGTCAATAACACCTTTTGCGAAACCTGATTTTGTAATCTCCATTATTTGATTCATAGCTGTACCAGTCGCACCAATGACTTGTGGATTAAATGCAATATTCAATTGGCTAACATTTGTATCACAAGGAACAAAAGTCTCATCTGAGCAAGCATATGATGTGATTTGACTGTATGTCAATAGCCCATTTTTCAAGTCATAACTTTCAACGGTTCTCTTGAGAGTTACATCGTATTTCACAGGACCTATTTTCTCATAAATAGGTTCAGTCCCGTTATTTTCAACATCATCCACATTCAATATTGACCAGGCGTAAAAATCACGTGGACTGGTTGACACAGCCCAGTCCTCGTTAACATCTATACATAGAACATCATTGCATATGTCGTCCTTGGCTTTTGTCTCAACAGCATCTTTCACAACATCAGGTACTGCGCCAGTAGCCATTGGACCTAATACTGCTAGGTTTAGGATTACCAATACGAAGCCGACACCGAGGGCACTCATGTTCAATGGCTTTAGATTCATGGCCATGGTGCTAAGTGCTTAGAATTGAACCTTGCGCACAAAATGACACAATATTATCACTCTGTACCCGAAATACTCCCATCGGGTTGTAATTTATACAATCGAACAGTACTAGTTGCTCCGCTCATAGCCTGAGGTGACCCTGATATGGCGACAATTCTATCCCCTGATTTTATTGAACCATCCTCTGCAAGTAATTTGATCGCATTTTGCATTGTCTTTGAACCTCTCTCATGTTCTTCAACTATTACAGATTGAACTCCTGGTAACAAATTCATCCTCCTTGCGGCTCTTTTTCTATCTGTCACAGCAGTTACAATAACATCTGGCCGATATCCTGCTACTAATCTTGGAGCATTTCCATGTTGTGTTGCCACTAGTATGTGCTTTGCACCAGACATTCTCGCCAATTCGACACCAGAATGAGCAACTGCTCTGGTTGACCTAAATTTTGAGAGTGCACCGGGAGTTCCTCCTGATGAAACCAGTCCTATCTCAGTAGCATTTGCAATTTTCACCATAGTTTCAACTGCTGCAATAGGGTGTTCGCCTGAAGCGGTTTCTCCTGATAGCATTACAGCAGTTCCACCATGACGGATAGCGGTCGAAACATCACTAACTTCTGCCCGAGTAGGCCTTGGATTCAGTGTCATTGATTCCAGCATTTGTGTTGCTACTATCACAACCATGCCTCTCATCAATCCTGCATCGATGATTCTTTGTTGAGCAAGAGGAACTTGTTCTAGGGGTATCTCTACTCCTAAATCACCACGCGCCACCATTACAGCATCTGCAGCGTCCAGAATGGGGTGTAAATTTTCAAGGGCCGCAGGGTGCTCAATTTTTGCGATAACAGGAGTGTGTAACCCAGCCGCTTTGATAGCATCTTTCGCTGGACGAAGGTCTTCAGCGCTTCTTACGTATGATACAGCAATCCAATCTGCGCCAGATTTTAGTGCATGATCTAATGCGAGTTTGTCTTTTTCACCTATCGCCGGCAAATCAATTGTAGTTCCTGGTAAATTGATTCCTTTTCTACTGGTTACAGGCCCTCCATCCTCGACGATGCAGTCTACATACGTTCCACGTTCTCCACCGGTTTCTTTTACAGACAATCTGATTAGGCCGTCAGCAACTAAAACCGAATCGCCAGTTTTTAGGTCGGAGGATAAACCATCATACTCCACTGGTATTTCTTCCCCGTCGTGTTCCATTTTTCCGCACAACAGTCTGACAACATCACCATTATTCAGAAGTTTAACACCAGGAAATTCTCCTAACCGAAGTTTTGGCCCAGGTAAATCTGCTAGTATACACGTAGTTCGATTTCCATCCTCAAGAGAACGAATTCTTTCGTACAGTTCTGTTTTTTGTTCTGGTTCGCCGTGTGAATAGTTTAGGCGAAACACATCAGCACCTGCATCAAATACTGATTTTAGAGTGCTTGGTTCCCAAGATGCGGGTCCGAGAGTTGCCACGATTCTGGTTCTTCTCATGATTGAGTGTAGCGGCTTCAAGTCCTAAAGGACTCCCTATAGATTTTCAATAATCAACGGATTCCAGTTCCATAAGCAACGAATTCTAGAGTCCCCATCTTATTTTGTTGTCCACCCTTGACTTTATTCATCACCATTGAGGTTTCTACTCTAACATTGATTACTTCATTCCAGCCTTCACCCAGTGCTTGTTCCCGTAATCTTTGCATCACTTCGTTTCGTCCGTATGCAAGAATTTTGTCAAAAGATTGAATTTGGCCTCCAAAAAAGGACTTAATTCCACCTAGAAATAGTTGCCACCAAGATGGCCCGACACTAATATTCGCCATTACCAAACCTGTTTGGGAAATCTTTTGCAAATTTATCGGAGTTGAAAGTGTGTGAATATTGTCTCCTCCCAATGTTTCTGAGACCTTTTTCTCACGGATTAGTAATTTTTTGAACATTCTAGATTGATGGAATCCTCCAAAGAGCATAGAATAGAAGAATGCTAGAGGAAAGAACAATGCAAAGACTATCATTAGCGCTATCAAAGATAGAACTATCAAACCTCCAACGCCTGATCCTTCGTACATAGAATCACCCTTCGGCTGTAACTACTACTGCTGTCCCATATGCGAATAATTCTGCGGCTCCACCAGCTACACTGCTGGTTGCAAATCTGATGTTTACTACTGCGTTTGCACCGCGCTGTGCAGCATCCATCATCATTCTTCCAAGGGCTTCAGTTCGGGCTTCCATAAGCAATTCTGTGTATGCTGTAAGTTCTCCACCCACGATATTTTTCAACCCTGCTAGGATGTCTTTTCCAATGTGTTTTGCTCTAACGGTAGAACCTGTGGCGACACCTAGCGACTTTGTTATAGTGAAACCCGGGATGGTTTCAGTGTTGGACGTCATTATCTCCATGAGGCTCTGTTTCGTTTGAAGGTGTATGAACCTTTAGATGGAATGCGCTTTCAGGTAAGTTGTTTAATGAATGATACATATTATGCAAAACAATGGCAAGAGCGATAAAGAAAATTCCACACATTGGTGAAGTGAATATTCCTATTCGTGCAACCCATGAATAGTCGGCTCCGCCAGGCATACTTTCCATGTAAGTTTCAACAATCCCTGATGAAATGTAAGACACCCACACATCTCCCAGTATTTTCGTCGCCCCGAAGGCTATACCTATTTGCATCATTTTTTCGTGTTGCGTCCAGAACATCATTATGGCTGGAACACCAATTATGACTGTCAAGAAAGCAAAAATCTGGGACAATTCAGTTACATTAGACTCCTCTAGTTCGTCCATCATTTCGACATAATTCTGATACTCATTCCATTCCCTCAAAGAGTTGTTATACTTTCTTTGTTCATCATCGGTTCCATTTTCGGGAAATGCTCCAGGGTCTGTTGGCTCATTTCCAAACGAGTAATGATTAATTCCATTTATTCCGAAAATCTCTAGATAGAACAAATTAACAACAGAACCTAATACAACAAAGCCAAGAAATATTGCAAAGCATCTTGCCCACCATGGGCTATGTTTGTTGATTGAATTAATATCCATGGCCATCACAAAATTGGCTGGTTCCTTAACCATTCTAAATCTGAAATGTATAATTGTCTGATGTCGTCTAATCCAAGAACTAACATTGCAAGTCTTTCCAAACCCATGCCCCACGCACAAACTGGATCTTTAATTCCGAGAGGTTCGGTTACTTCTGGCCTAAATATTCCTGCTCCTCCGAGTTCAAGCCATTTTCCTCTCCATTTCACTTCAACTTCTAATGATGGCTCAGTATAAGGGAAGTATGCAGGTCTGACCCTAACTTCAGGATATCCCATTTTTTGATAGAATGTTTTTAGCGTTGAAACCAACATTCCTAAATTCGCTCCAGGTTCCATGATGATTCCTTCAATTTGATGGAATTCTGGCAAATGTGTTCTGTCAATACTCTCTTTTCTGAATACCCTATCTATGGCGAAAACTCGACAAGGCTCTGTTGGATTTTCAGCCAGATATTGGATTGTGTTTACAGTAGTATGAGTTCTTAACAGGCCTTTTTGAGATATTTCTTCGCTAAATTCACCGCCCCAACCTGTAGATTCGGTATCGCCTCCATGCTCGTGAATATTTTTCCAATGATTCAACAAACTCGGATCGAGTTTGATTTCTTTTGGCTCATCGAGATAAAAAGTGTCTTGCATCTCCCGAGCAGGATGGTCTTGTGGAATGAAAAGCGCATCCATGTTCCAGCCGGCGGTTTGAACATAATCATCTACTATTTCTGAGAATCCCATTTCCAAGAAAATCGATCTTATTCTCTCTATTAGCGATTGCATTGGATGACTTTTTCCTGAACGTGGCATAGATGCTTCTAATGATACATCATATGGTCTAAATTCAGCGTTTTTCCATGAATCTCCTTGGAGTAATTCAGGTGTAATTTCGGCAATCTGAATTACTTCTTTTAGGTCATCTGACGAAATAGCCATTCCTTTCGGCGTTATTTTCCATGTTCTAGTGACAGCCTCTACAATTTCTATGAGATTTTTCCTGCCTTTAAAGTGTTCAATTAGAGGACTTTTAATAGAGGGAGACATGATAAAATCAGTTCTTTCAGCGATTTGTTTAGTTACAAGTTCTGCATTATCGCAAGAGAATTTGCCACCTTCGATACTAACTCCTAATCCTTTCAACAGACCGATGCCTGGTCCTGCTTCATGCCGTTCAAAATTTGAGGATACGTCCTTCATTGTGGCATCTTGATTCGTTTCGATGTAATTCCAAAGCCTTGCCTCCAGTAATCCATTGACAGCAGCGTTTTCACCCTCAATTCCTAAAATTACATCCAATTTACTGGATTCAGTCATTTTGACTAAGCCGTGGTTGGCTAATCCATGACCTGCTGATACTGCAATCGCTTGGTCTTCCCAATCACAGGATTCGAGGACTTCTTGCAAAGTCCAGTTAGAATCTCTACTTTGTAGAGCGCGAAGCATCCTCCTCTCAGGGTTTGTTAACTCCGCCATGAATGTTGCTACATGAAAGGGGTTTTGAATACCTTGGCATAATCATTTAATTTTTTTTTATTTATTGATATCATCCCATGTGACCATAGCCAAAAAGAAACGAACTGAGTCCAAATTAGTTTGGAGCCAACGGAGGGACTCGAACCCCCGACCGTCGGATTACAAATCCGAAGCACTACCAGCTATGCTACGTTGGCGCAAACAGGCCGAGGCATGTTCTATTCATGAATGCAACGGCAAGACAATATTAGATAACCTGTTCCGCAAACTATGGCAGAACGGCTATTAATCAACGAATCGGGTTCTGTCAAAAAAGGCAGTGACACCATATTTGCATGGTGGGCAAGATATCAAGAAGCAGTCAGTCAAGGTAGAAATGCAGTAAACGGTACTATCGGAGCACTACTAGAAGATGATGGTAACTTGGCAATCAATAAAATCGTTGATAGTGAAATTCGGAAAGCCCCTGAAAATGATATAGCATCTTACGCTCCTCTTTCAGGTTTACCTGATTTTTTGGATTTAGCAAAATCATTAGCCTTGGGTGAAATTAGAGACGAACTTCTGGAGTTAGGTTTCAGCATTGGTGCTACTGCGAGTCCAGGAGGTAGTGGAGCACTATATTTGGCAGCAAATAATTTCCTTGAACCCGGGCAAAATGTATTGTTACGGGACAGGCACTGGAAGCCATACTCTGGATTCATTCAAAACAATGGACTTGGTTTTGTTACATGGCCATTACTTCCTCAAAATGAATCAGAAGGATTGGAATATTTCGACAAGGCTGGGTTTGAATCAATGTTACAGCAATTGTGCAACGGACAATCAAAAGTTATGACCTGGATAAATGATCCCGCTCACAACCCAACAGGGCTTTCTATGACGTCAAATGACAGATATGAATGTTTGAATTCATTTGTTGAATCCGCTGTAAATAATGCAGATGTAGGACATACTTTACTCATAGACTCAGCATATTCACTCTATGCTGATGAACCATTTGGCTGGGCAGAAACCATTCTTGAGAGTTTGAAATCAGGCTTATTTTGGCCAGAAAATCTACTAATTTGTTTTGCAATTTCACTCTCGAAATCACACACAATATATGGTCTAAGGACAGGGGCTCTAGTTAGTCTTCACCCTGATGAAGATTTGATTGGAAGAATAAACTCTGTAATGGGCGTAACAGCAAGACAGACTTGGAGTGCGACATCTAGGTTGGGGCAATATAGCGCATGTGCGGTTCATAATTCAGAAGACCTAGGCAAAAAGTGGTCAAAAGAAAGAGATAGATTGTCTGGATTGTTGTATTCTCGCAGAAATAAATTCATCTCCGAATGCAAATCACATGGTATTCCTATAAATCCGACAATGGACGGATTTTTCGCATGGTTGGAACACGATGAGCCAGAAAAAATAGCTGAAAAATGCACTGATAAAGACGTGTATTTAGTTCCTCTACAGGGTGGAATAAGAATTGGCCTCTGTGCAATCCCAGAAGAACAAATATCTCGGGTTGCAGAGGCTTTGGCTTATGCTTTAGGTTGATAATATGAAGAACCGTAGAGAGAATTTTCTAATTTCTGGAATTGTATTAATCGTTCTAGGTGCTTTATTCTCACTCGGTGTAAATATTGCAATGGGCGGAGTAATGGGAATAAGTGGTATCCTTTGTTTCATAATAGGTATGTCAGTTCCAAGTGAAATGGAAATGAGTCCCGAAGCGATTGCAAATTGGCAACCCTCTATGGAAAGGTTGCCTGATGCCGGGCGTTTCATGTATCGTGTTGATGTTACTCTGGACGAACCCATCAAATCCACAATTCTCTGTGGACCTTGTGGGGAAATTACAACCCATGATGGCAGCAAACCCGCAGAGTTCACATGCCCCTCTTGTGGTAGGTTGCTGTGGAAAGATGAAGAAGAATGATTGGGTTAGTCAAAACTATCATGACATAATTAGAATTCGGAGTTAACATGCCTGCTACTATATTGGATGGAAAAGCGTGTGCGGCAGACCTTGAACAACGCTTGATTTCTGAGATTTCTTCAATGAATGTGGAGCCTCATCTTGCTGTTATTATAGTTGGAGATGACCCTGCGTCCCATGTTTATGTCAGAAACAAAATAAAATCTTGTGAAAGATTGGGAATAAAATCAACTCATATTGAATTGTCATCTGAGGTAAGACAAGATGAATTACAATCTAAAATTATTGAAATGAATAATGATGATTCTATTCATGGAATTTTGATTCAATCACCTTTGCCTTCTCATCTGAATGAAGAAGCACTAACTGATTTGATTGATCCAAGAAAAGATGTCGACGGATTTCATCCTAGTAATCTAGGCCGTATAGTACAAGGTCGAAAGAATGGAATGGTTCCATGCACTCCTGCAGGAGTAATGGAAATGTTGTCATGGGCAAATGTGGACTTAAGCGGTAAAAGAGCTGTAGTTATTGGTCGCTCATTCAACGTAGGAATGCCTCAAGCATTGTTGCTCTCTGCAAAAGGAGCAGACGCAACTGTTACGGTTATACACTCTAGAACCAAAGATGCAAAATCTATCTGTCAAGAAGCAGATATTGTAGTAGCAGCAGTCGGGTCTCCTGAAATGATAAAAAAAGATTGGATAAAACCGGGTGCAATAGTCATTGACGTAGGAATCAACAGGGTAGATGATGATTCTAGAGAAAGGGGATGGCGATTAGCAGGTGATGTAGACCCTGATGTTTCAGAAGTAGCGTCAATGTTGTCACCAGTGCCTGGCGGTGTTGGTCCGATGACTGTTGCTATGCTGATGTCAAATACCGTTGAAGCCGCAAAAAGCCAACATTGATAATTCGCTACCTTGGACAGTAAGCATGGACCCGAGACACCCAGTCGTAGGTTTCATTGCAAATACAATTGCATTGCTATCCATAATCGCATTACTATTCTCATTACTATTGCCTATAATTACACCAAAAGGATGGAATATGATTGAAAATATTCTTGTTGGTAGCATTGTTCTATCCTTTGCTGTTTCTTATTGGGCAAAGAGAGAGCGTGAAGTGCTTGTAGTCCATGCTCACGGAGGCTCTGAATCGCAATATATGCAGTTAGAAGATATGCCTACTATGGTCTCGGGCAACAGCCAAGTTGATTTTGTAAATACGAATACAGCAGCAGTAATCAATTCTATTGTCGGGCAACAAACTACACAAACAAAAACCCAAGTCGACGGTGCTATTGGAGTCTTATCTTCTGGGGAGATTGGCAAATCTTCTGCTGCAGCAGTAGAAATCAATCAAGTGCAACACACCAAAGTAAACCTTCAACAATCCAATGTGGAGTTACCAGTTCAATCATTTGAATCTGTACCGTTGCCGGTGTCACCATCGCAACCAGTCGAGGAAGGAGTCGCTGCAATGATCGACCTAGATGATTTACTGGGAGAAAACAATAGCCAAAAAACTCAGATTCATTTACCTGAATTACCAGATTTCTAATGTTGGTTGCGATGTGGACACAACAGGTTGATTTGCATAGTCACTCTTACTACAGTGATGGAATACATTCTCCACAAGAAATGGCCAAGAGGGCTTCAGATTCAGGAGTGAAAGTGTGGTCATTGACTGACCACGATACAAGCAGAGGCTGGGAAGAGGCCATAGAAGCATGCAAAAGTTTGGGTTTGAGATTTATTCCAGGTGTTGAGATTACATGCGAGGTAGAAATGACTAGTGAAACCCATAATCCTCAATCATGGCATCTTCTTGCTTATTTTCCGGATGGTGCAACAGATGATTTCAGAACATGGCTAGATGGGTTGAAAGATGCTAGAGTTCCACGGATGAAAAATATGATTGCAGCACTTAACGAAGCAGGATTTGAAATCTCATTTGAGGAAGTAAATGAATTATCCACCGGTGCAATAGGTCGGCCACATCTTGCAAGAGCATTAGTTGCAAGAGGATATGTCGAAACAAAACAAGAGGCTTTTGATCAGTTGATTGGTGATCACTGTGAGGCTTTTAGAGAGAGGCCATTGCCGACAATTACTCAAGCCGTTGAACAGGTAAAGGCAGCAGGTGGAATTACATCCCTAGCTCATGCCAAATACTACGGAATTCCGACAAAAGATTTGATTGAAAGATTGAAAATCCTGAGTGTAGATTGTATTGAAGCATTCCATTCTTCTCATCCAGATTCCTACAAGTTAGATTTGATGAGCCAGGGAATGCCAATAACGGTTGGGGGCGATTCTCACGGAACTGAAAATCGACCTAGTCCGGGCAATGTTGTCGTTCCAATGAAACATCTTCACCCTAGTTTTTGTCCGTAAGCGTGACCCAAATTATTGCAGCCTCGAAAAGAAGTATAATCGGTACTGCTACCAAAAACAAGGATAATGGGTCGGGTGGCGAAAACGCTGCGCCAAGAACGAAGGTTGTGAACCATATGTGTCTCCTGTAAAGAACCAATTCGTCTTTACTGATTGCCCCACTATTGATTGAAAGTAGTGTAAATAATGGAGCCTGAAAGCCAATTACACAGGCAAAACATAAGCCTCCAATGAATCCAATAAAAGATGACAATCGCCAATCTGTAGACAACCCGGCTGCTTGCGCATCGGATGCGAGATAATCCAACAACATTGGAGTTAGTAGGTACCAAGAATATGCTAATCCGCAAATCATTAGGAAAATACCACCAAGTGCGTATTTTGTTACTGCTACTGAAGGGTTAGGGATATTCTTAACCAATTCAGTCTTTACTGCTCCATCCAATAATAACCAAAACACAGCAAAAATAAATCCAAGCCATGCTCCAACTCTCACCTGTAACATTATGAATTCAACAGGTGTTAGGATAATTATGTTAACATCATCTGGTACTAAACCAGCATCTAGTAGCCAATCAACTAGGCTGTGAGAAAGTGGAATTCCAATTGTTAATCCGATAAGAAACAATATTGCTATTGATTTTGCTCTGCTTCTTATGTGTGAAGATATTTGCCTGAATAGATTCCGATATTCAGGGTTAATGACTAAGCCATCATCCATTCACTCTTCCTCCCACAAATGGGACGGTGTAGAATCTATGAATGAACGACCTGCCTGTTTCAATCGTTTCAAACGATGAATTACGAAACCGGTCATCCACATTGATGGAAGTGACAGGGCGATTGCTTTCCACATTTCGTCATCCCCATAGTCGTTTATTATTCGAAGCTCGATAACATCATCCA
>Ga0160423_10003559_pt1 | contig 12929 bp, 19 predicted proteins | sample CRUFie14St8metaG_FD_108191 | JGI IMG/M metagenome (GOLD analysis project Ga0160423, IMG submission 108191) | Marine microbial communities from the Costa Rica Dome - CRUD Field 142mm St8 metaG | ecosystem: Environmental > Aquatic > Marine > Oceanic > Photic zone | place: Costa Rica: the Eastern...
AATAGATCTGTACTCATTCTTCACCTTGTGGTTCTTGAGTTTTTTGGCGCATAGCGCGGTCTTCTTGAGCCGCTTCACGGGCGATTTGTACGCCCATCTCCAGCCCATCTTTCTGCTGTTGAGCAGATAACTTATCTTTCTCAGAAGCAATACGCGCTCCAACCTGCATACCAGCGATACGCTCTTGCGATGCGATACGTTCTTTCTCCAGTTCCAGACGATCTGCCTTGTCGGCGGCTTCGACCTGTAGTTTTTGAGCTTTTGTTTGCGCTTCAGCTTGTTTGATCTGCAATTCAGCTTGTTGCATTTGAACAATTGGATCTTGTTGAGCTTGCTGTGCTTGTTTAGCGGCTTGCTCTGCTTGATTTTGCCCAAGCACTTGTTTAGCCGCGGCGGCGGCAAGGCGAGAGATCTCCAACTCAGTGCTCTCATCCATCTTGTCATCTGGTGTTGGATATGGAACACCTGCGGCATCCTCTATCTGCTTGCGATATGCCATAGCCAAATGATCGGCTAAGTGCTCTTGGAAAGCGGCTCCTATCGTTTTAGCCATAGGACTCTGCTGAAGCATCTGCATCATCTTAGGATCTTGAGCCGCGGCCATATGCACAGCGATATGCGCCTCGTGATCCTGATACAGGAACGCCTTAACCGGCTTACCACGCAACAGGTTCATGTTTTCTGTTACTGGATCAGTTGGTTTCTGGTCATCTTCCATCGGAACCAGCTTTTCAGCGTTCTTTATTCCTAAAACTTCTAACATCTGACGATGTAAGTACGGCATGTCATAAAGCTGTGGTGCAGACTGCGCCATTTGCAGTACTGCTTGGTACTGAACGACTTTTTGCGCCATTGTGGCCGCATTTGGATCAGAAACAGGTATAACTTCTACTTGATCGTAGTCACGCCCACGATCTGCGGCTTCTCCTGCCGCTGGCTCATAAGTGTATTCATCATCTGCATAGTCACGAATGATGTTCTTCAGAAGTTTAAGCTCTTGCTTCATTGAGTAATGAACACGAGCTTGTACAGCAGACATAATCTTGAGCGTACGCTCTAGAATTGCCAGAGTTGTACCAACAGGCGCTTGTCCTGACATGTCAGATATCTTCATATCAGCCGCAGAAGCAAACCGACGCCCTTCTTCGACAATACGATCCAAAAGAGCCGCAAGCACTTGCGACGGCTCCTTGTATGGTAACGTCATAATATTGTCTCTGATTGTGCCAGAGGCAACGTCTACATCACGAAACTCTGCGGGGGAGATAGGAGTATCATCTCCTTTAACTCGTAGTCCTTTGGTTTTGAATCCTCCGGGTAGGTTGGAGAGAGTTCCAGCATCAACGAGTTGGCGGATGATTGATGTGCCGGACTTAGCGAAAGCACCAACCAAATGAATAAGGCCGAAAGCATAGAAACCAAAACCGGGTACATAAGAATAATGAACAAAATGGTTACGTTTCTGTTTTGTTTTATCTTCTTGATTCCAGTTACGTCTAATCGCAAGAATAGCCTCTGAAGTTTTTTCAACAGTAACCACATACGGTAGCGCAATACCTGTAACTTCTCCGTCTTCATCCTTATCCTCATAACCGGGCAGATCGAGATCAACGTGCATCTCTAACACCCTATGACGATCATCAGATGTAGCACTGAAGCCCATTTTTTCTGCTATAGATTTTTCTATATCATCTAAAGAATAACCGGGCTCGTCTAACTCTACGTTGCGGTAAAATCCTGCTACCTGTAGTTTTTTAATCTCGTTAGCAGTCTTACGCATAACATGAGTTACACGTTCGGCTGTCTCGATATTGGAAGCACCGTACGGTACAACAACATCCTCTGCGGGAATATAAATAGATACTTGTCTATTTAGCCCCGGATCAAAGTACACTTTTTTAAAGGAGTTGCCAGAGAGGCCAAGCCCCCACAACATGCGCTCATGCTCGGGACGGTACTCAACCATCCTCTCTGTCAATTGAAAATTCATGTCATCCTTGACACGCCTAGAGACTTCCAACTTCTCTGGGGTTTCCTTACCAATGACTTTCGTCTTTACCGGCCCCTGTGCCGGGAAGGTCTCCATCATCGTCTCGGACTGAAACTTAACTAGCGCTTCAGACAGGAGGGGGTGGTAGACACCGCATGCTCCGGGCCAAGGCTCAGAACGGTCTTCTACTTTCATTCCTAATAACTCAAGCCCGTCTACATACGTCTGCATCCAATCGCGGCGAGAGTTTGTGTCATCTTCAAAGTCTTCAATCAGCTCGCTAACAAGCGCAACAAGCTGTTCTTCTTCCATTGCTTCGGCAAGGTTAGCGCCAAAGTCTTCGTCATCTTCCATGTTATCAGGATCAAGAACAATCTCTAACCCACCAACATTAATAGTGACTTCTTCTGGGTCTTCAATCTCTATCTCAATATCTGGCTCCATGTCGGCTGGATTAGCCGTCATTTTATCAATCCCAAGAGGTGCCTGATTTAATGCCTTTTCAATTGCCATTGTTCAATCCTCAATAATATCCAGCGTGCGGTCGGCGGAACATAGGTGGGTCATCTTCTTCATCCAGCAGTGTCCGTATGTACCCACCTTTACGGAACCGCATAAGGGCTAGCGACGTAGAGTCAACGTAGTCATCGTGATCCCCTGAAGGAAAACTTGCAACTTCTTCAATGACTTCTTCCGCCCAATGTGTGTTGGGTGCCCACACTCTGCCACTGGCAAATATGTCCGCTACCGCATTTAATCGGGTAATCTTATCGTTCCCCCTTGTAGGAGTGAACTCTTGCACGGGTATGCCCATTGCCCGCATCTCATATATCAGTGGCGCACCCGAAGCCTTCTTCTCGATGATTATCGAGTCGGGCTCCCAGTCGTTATATTGCTCCAAAGCCACTTGTTTCAGCCTTGGGAACTCCATCCGCTCCCTGAATGCGTTCAATAATATGATATTCGCTTGCTTTACACCCGTTTCATCGTCCTTATAGAACACACCCCACGTAGTTAACGCCGAATAGTCAGCACGATTTGACTTTTCAAAGGCCGTATCCCACGCCATCAGCACAAAATCACAGTGCGGAGGGTTTTCAGAGTCCCATATACCCCACCAATCACGTTTAATTATGGCTGATGCTTCAGATGTCGGGTTCTGTTGGTACTGAGCGGACCATTTTGAGTGAGGTAGCTCGTCTCTGAGGGCTAAAAGCTCCTTTTCGGACCAAAACTCCGGCCACAGCGGCTTTTCAGATGGCAAAATGGCTGGAAACTCAATAACTTCCCAGTCATCACCGCCTCTTTCGGCCTCTGCCTTTAACACACGAGCTGTTAAGTCCTTCTTAGACCACCGTGTCATGACAACAACGATGGCCCCACCCGGTTGTAGACGCTGACGAGGACCGGACGTGTACCACTCGTAGGTCTTATCGTAGATTTCCGGGTTTATTTCGGCCAATGCGGCTTCCTGTTCCGAATGTGGATCGTCAATAATGAGCAAATCCGCACCTTTACCAGTCACCGCACCGCCGACACCAATGGCGAAGTAGTCTCCGCCCTTGTTTGTAGCCCATCGTCCAGCCGCTTTAGAGTCTTGTTGCAACCCTACACCGGGAAATATTTTGGTGTAGACCTCCTGATCGACCAAATTACGCACTTTTCGTCCGAAGCCGACCGCTAATTCGGCTGTGTGCGAGGTCTGAATTATCTTCTTGTGAGGAAACTTCCCCAAAAACCACGCGGGCAGAAGATAGGAGGCGAACTCTGACTTGGTATGCCGAGGGGGCATGTTAATGATGAGCCGTTTACACTCACCTTTAGCTACCCTCTCGAACGCTTCAGCCATTTTTGCATGGTGACGCCCCGCAATGAACGTCGGCCACGCCTCTTTAACAAACGCAATAAACCTTTCCTGCGATAATTTTCTGGTTTTCAGGGACTGCAAGTGCTCTAACTCAGCCAAGAGCTTCTCTTGCTCCCCCGGTGACAACGCGGGGAGGATAGTCGGAATATCCTTCAAGGATATATTCTCAAGAATCTCGCTCGCCTTTGCCGCCATCTAAGAGTATCTCGTCTAATGAAGGTTCAGAAGTTGGAACACCAAACTCCTCGTCCAAATCCATCCCTATTGGAGTAACGTCTATCACATCTGCGTTCAACAGACGTTTAACACGCTCCTTGATCGCATTCTCTAAATCTTCTGGGTTTTTATAGTTGATGGTAACTTCACTACGTTCGGTGAACAGTCCGATATCACTATGCTTACCCAGCAGTTCTAACGCTTTGAGTTCGTATCTAGTGTCGCCACAGTTAGCAATCTCCATCAGCTTGTTCGTTATGGCTGATCTAGCAGACGCAACATCCAATGCAAGGCTCGACCCATAGGATCTTAGGAACGCCGCGGCGGCAAATGCGGTTGTTTGGTTAGTCAGGTTCTTTGTGCTTTTATCCTTTACGACAGCTTCAAGTAGTTTCTTTTCTCGATCAGCGTCGGCTTCGGATATTTCTAGCGGAGCGCCAAGCTCAGCTTTTAATTCTGCAGTGTTACCGGCAACTGCTAGTTCTTCTAACAGCGTAGGGACAGCGTCGTCCGACGTATCGTACGGAACGGGTTTGTCTCTAGTCGGTTCAATTTTAGTTGTTGGCATATGTCTGCTGGCGGTTTGTAGCCTCAGTTGACGTGATCCTAACAGAGTATTTCTAACAAACACAAATATATCAAGGAAACGGGACTCTAACTTTTTAGATAGGGGGGTAGTTCTGTAAATAAAGCGCGTGCCAATCGGATACAGAATGCAAAGGGGGAGGGGGTATGGTTTGGACAGTGTCTAAGCCTAGAGAAGCGATTGTCAAAATCGGTAATCTAACGTGCATATTATTATTACTATACAGCATACATGTAACTAGCTGACACAGCGGGGGGTGGGGGAGGGGGTAGATAGTTAGGACCAAAACCTGACAGGTGTACCACAATTAGAGATAATGGACTCGTTCCATAGGGGAACGCAACTAATGAGGTAATCAAGAACGTTATGCAATTATTTGTATTCGTTATTTCATGGGTGTCAGGCATCTGCCTGATGGGTTCAGGACTACTGGCTATATATGCATCATATCGAATTGATGTGACATCATTCGCCGGTCCAACAATGGGTGCCATGCTAGCAGTCATGGGATTCGCGCTTGTGATGCTAGGCATCGAAGCCTACGAAAAATGGCAAGCCAAACGAAAGCTACGCGACCTGCGTAGCTGGGGAGGTCGGTCATGAGTACTGTTACAGAAAGACTAAATGTCGAGAACCTGAACGCGGTTCAGCCTGACATGTTTGAAACACAGAGCTTTTGTGCTCGACGGGCACTAGAGTCTTGGGCACACGTGGTACATGTAGGTGTGCATCGCGAAGCTCTGGAACGTGCTAGCAAAGCAACAATAAAAACAGCGGGCTCGAAAGAAGCGGCGGAAATACTTGAACTGGCACGGAAAAAGAAAATTCTATGGAAAGAACTTTCTAAGATGGCTGGATGTAACATGCACCAATTGATTCGGGAAGCATGGGTTAATGGTCACATACCAAAAGCAACACTAGAAAAAGCTGAACAGATACCGATCATGAACATTCATTACGCTCCCGTTGAAGGTAAAACAATCAGGTAACCAACCGGCCCCCTTCGGGGGGCCATTGATGATAGTTATACGTACTGCGCTGAGCCGATGCTATCGGTCGGACTAACATTTGTTAGGGCGATATATCGGACCAAAACCGTATTTCATGCCCACAATTTGAGACTATATACACATCGAAAGCAATCCTGCTGACGATACTCCATTAACTATGAGGTAATCAAAATGGAAAACATTGAAGTAATGCTAGCTTCTACTAAGAAGCCAACTATGGCGTCTGTTCTCGAACAGGCGAAGTCTGTCGCTTCACTATCTGCTGATGCAGATCTATCTGAGAAAGGCTTGGGTATGCTTGTAAACAAGTTTTTTAGCACTCAGAAAGCGGATCAGGAAAAATGGTACGACTATACTGATCTGGACAAAGCGACAGACGGACCTAAAAAACAGGTTCGCCAGATCCAGAAAGCCTTCTACGATGCGCTCCATGTACGCGCCAAAGAGAAGGCCAAAATGGCGGGAGCATCAGATGCTCAGGTTAAAAAGACCAAATACTCCAACCCATCGACCGTATGGGATCGCGTGAAACGCCACGCAAAGTCTGACGTAGAGGGATTTAGTCGGCTTGGAGAGCGCAAGGAATACTCATATAAAGAGAAAGCGATTAAAGCGCTTTGGCCTGTATGGAATCAGATCGCAACAGCGGTCAACACCACACACGAAGACCTCGAGTTCCAAAAGGATCTCGCCATTTTCTTACAGAAACATTCGGGCAAATCACCGCAACACATTAAGGTTAACGAACTAGGTACAGCAGTTACTAAGAAAAAGTAACATTAGGGCGACCCTTCGGGGTCGCCTTTTTTTGTGCCCAAAAATGATAGTTACTCTATTCGCGCTGAGCCTTGAGTGATAGTTACACGTACTGCGCTGAGCCTTGCTACCGGTCGGCCTAACATTTGTTAGGTCTACTGCGTCAACCACTTGCTACCGGTCGGCCTAACATTTGTTAGGTCTACTGTGTTAACCACAAGACCGCCATAAAGTTACAAAGTTACAAAACGGTTTTTGTAAAGTTACACGCTAAGTGCTTGATTTATAAGTAAAGTTACGTAAGTTACAAAGTTACGTTTTAAAAAAGCTATATTAGGAATGAGCTAACAAGTACATACGCAAATGCAAAATCACTAAAAATTTAGCTTTCTCTACGTAGATTATTTATTTTATGTAACTTTGTAACTTTATACTAAAAACACTCTCAAAACCGTACCAGCTCTAATTTTCCCGCGTTACATTTTTTTATAACTTTATCTTTATTTTTGTAACTTTGTAACTTTGCAAGGGGTTTTTGCTTCGCGCTCAAATATTGACTTGGGATACAAAATGTGGTACAATATACATACTGGGGCGAATTGCGGGTTTTTAACCGCCCCATCTGACTAACATTTGTTAGGCAGACCGCTAACTATTATTACAACCAAAGAGGTAATTAAAATGGAAAACGTAAGAATAATGACACGCGAGTATGTAGCCAAAGGCTACCCAAATCGTAAAGCATACTTAGAAGCTCTTGCTAGGGTTTCGGGTTTGCCTTTGTCCGAAGTCATTGCCAAGTCAACTGAGCTTGGTGCTACTCAAGACTTCACTGGGCTTATCACCTACTGCAAACAACGCAAGTACGAGATCGAGCAAGCGTTCCTATACGAGCTTGGTCTTGATGACTGCACACTTGAACTGGTCTACGGAGAATAGGAGAGCCTAACAAATGTTAGTCGGATGTCGTGAATGTGTGGAGTGTGGTAATCCCATACTCCCACCAAAGCGTGCAGAGCTTGGCTACACCTTGTGTTTGTCGTGCGGTGATAAGCAAGCTCGCGCTACCGTTCGTACAGTAGCCCCAATGCACAAATCAAACTACATGCTCTTCACTAACCTTGAAGACCTGAAGGGCATCAACAACAAAGGAGGATTTCACCGTGAGTGATGAGAGAAAGTTAGTTATGCGTGACAAATACATCGTGGCGTATTGCGTAGACATGAATGGGCGAGGCCGAATCAGTTCAGCTTTCCGCACTTTCGTAACGCTTGACGAAGCCGAAGCACACAAGAGTGAGGTGCTTGAGGAACATCAGGAGTATGTAGTGTCATTGTACACCGCAGAAATTATTGAAAAGTCGTGGGTAGCAACTGTGGAGCCAAAAGATGAGTGAAGTAAGTACAGAACGGCAGTTAGAACTTGCGTTAATGCTACTGTCGAAGGAGCAACACGAGGATTTTGCGAAGGATCTAAAGATCTTACAGTTGGAGTGTTCGCTAACGGACGCGAAACGTAGGATCAAAGAGTTAGAAGCAAAGTTTTATAACCATGCATGTGATTACCCAATTAACTCAGCGTTTGAGGAGAAAAGTAAATGAGTGAATTAAAGAAGTTCGTAGTAACACGTCATCGTGAAATTTCAATCATATACGGTGCAACTATTGTCGAAGCGCATAACTCTGACGAAGCTTACGCCATGGCGTCAAATATACCGTTGGATAAGTTTACCCCACCAGATGAAGGGGAAGGGTCATCGGATACTCTTATGCACTTTGTAGATGAGATGGTAGATGGCGGGGAGCAAGCACAATTTTTTGAAACAAACGCAGGATCAAAGGGTTAAGTGATGAGTAATATAAAACTACCAAACTTCATGGAAGCGGCAGAGCGTGCTTACAAGCAACAGCGTAAAAATAGCGCGGGGAGTGTATCTAAACCCTGCGAGAAGATGCAAAAGCGTCACTCCTTTGAGCTGAAGCACGGAGCGCACAAGGAATACGGTGTTAAGCGTATGACGCCTAGCGAACGAGCGGACGCACAGAAAAGTGCGAAGGGGTTAAGTGATGACTGATCTAAACGAGCAAGCGGAAACATTACGCAAAATGAATGAAGAGCAACTTGGCGATTTGTTTGAGTTGTGTCATTGGGTGACACGAGAATATATGGCTCCGTCTGGGTACGTTCAAATAACCCCAACAATAAATGGGAATGAGAAGCGCGTGCCATCGTATGGTTTTTCTACTACTGGAGAAATCCCCGATCACATTTACCACATTGCGGCAGATTTTATTCAAAATAAGCAACAGGAGATTGAAGCTAATGCACAAGTCAAAAGGAAGTAAGCATAACCTGATGGTTGACCGCCAGAAGGCAAAGGAGTTCCTCACAAAGCGCGGAGCTATTCGTGCTAAGAGGGTAGGACTAACAAATGTTAGGGGGACCGGAAATGTCACAAGTTTGGATATCACCGGACGGAAAATGGAGAACGGCAATGTTTAAATGTAATTCATTTCCGCAGTTAGATACTTATGAGAAAGCAGTAGCACACGAAGCGCAAGTGAAACCTATGCGAGGTAGTTGGGTCAAACCAATTCATCTGCGCTCACGTAAGCATATGCAGATTGTGAGATTGCACAACGGCGACATTGTGTACGTAGACGCATGGGGGCGTGCCGACGAACCCGAAAAGGATTACATCGTTAAGTGGAAGCCCAATGGTGAGATTCACGTTAACGCTCCGATGTACAACTGTGTGTACGAACAACTATCTAGTCTGTTTGGTAAACGGTTCAAACGTGAGGGTAATAGATTGTGGGTTGAAAGACACAATGGCTTTATAGGTTGGCTACCGCTACACGACAGATACTCGGACGAAGTGTCAGTGTTTAAGTTGGTGGGCGGTGTCTTATCGTACACTAACCCGCCTAGGATTACGCAGAAAGCAGTAGATCGAGGTGTCGCCAAGGCGGTGCGTGCAAAGTACAAGCGCATCTATGACTACATTAAAAATGTGGTGAAGTTACGCGATGACGGTGTATACCCAATGACTGAGTTCATAGATACATTCAACATTGAACTCACTAAAGATCAGGTAGATCGCGGAGTGTATTGGGCAGTTCGCAGTGCGATACCGAAGATAAGTCTGGACATTCCGTTTGCACAGCAAACTGATGTTGTGAAGATGGTGAGTCTAGCGAACGAGGGTGACCTTGAAATGACTCGCAAACTGTGGCTCGCGTGTGCGTACACAAACGGCTGTGCAAATATTTGGGGTAACTTTGATATTACTTGTACGTCTAAGCAAGTAGTCAAAGCGTTCGACAACTTTATCTTACGGCTACACAAAGAGGAGGTTTTCTACGATAAAGAAGTGCCTACGGGCAAAACACAAAGCACGGCGAACGAAAAGTTCTTCCGGTAGAAACTTGACACAAGATCAAAATTGTGGTACAATATACATACTTGGGTGGGGCTACGCCTTTTCGCCAAGGGGTCGCACTAACATTTGTTAGTCAGACCGTTAACTAAGACATAACTATATAGAGGTAATTACAATGTCTATTAATTTTGGAACATCTATTTCTTTGAAGCAAGCGGCAAACCTTATCGCTCTTTCACCAGAGCTAAGATACTTCTTACAGGGTGAGCCGGGGATTGGTAAGTCGTCCATCATGAATTTGATTGGTGAGCGTAAGCCAGATCACTTCAAGTCTTACATGGACTGTTCACAGCTTGACCTTGGTGACATCGCCATGCCTGTCGTGAATCGTGAGCTAAATGTAACCGAGTATTATCCAAACAGTCGGTTCGGTATGCACACAGGCGAACCAGTATTGATGATGCTTGACGAGTTTACAAAAGCGGCTGAGCCTGTGAAGAATATGTTGCACCCGTTACTCGAATCAGCTAACCCGCGTCTTGGAGATATCCCAGTACATCCAGAGTCTATTATCTTTGCGACCGGCAACCTCTCAAGTGATGGTGTGGGTGACGTACTCAAAGCACACACACGCAATCGCATTATCCCGCTACATGTAAGAAAGCCTGACCATAAGGAATGGCTTGCATGGGCTGTCAACAATGACATTGAACCTGTCGTCATGTCGTGGGTGCATCAATTCCCACACGCACTAGCGTCGTACACGGACGAGGATCAAGAGGGTAACCCATACATCTTTAACCCTAAGAAAGTACAGACAGCGTTTGTATCGCCTCGATCCTTGGAGCGAGCCTCGCATATACTCAAAGTACGAGATTCATTGCGAGATGCGGATGGAAACATTGACCAAGAGGCGGTGATCGCCGCTTTGACTGGTGCAATTGGCGAAGCAGGTGCAAGAGATATGCAAGCCTATGTTGAATATCAGGATCAGTTACCCGCATGGGAATCTATCATCAACGCACCTGACACAGCCAAAGTACCTGATAGCGTAGGTGCTTGCGCTGTACTGGTGTTCGGTGCAATTGCCAAGATCGACAAGCAGAACATCAAACCCTTTATGAAATATCTGAGACGTTTTGAACCTGAATGGCAAGCGTGCTTCTGTATCAATATCTCAAAGAATCCACAGAAACAGAACGTAGCATTCCAAGCGGATGAATTTGCTGAATGGCTCAAAGACAACAACGATTTACTGTAAGAGGTAGGACTAACAAATGTTAGATAAATCGAAAATAGAAAGACGGGTCAAGAAGGCTAAGATCACACTGATGCGTAGGCCAGAGTTTGCGCTTTGGTCTGGCATCTTAATGGTTGGTAAAACCGAGGTGCGTGATGGCTTTCCTACTGCTTGTACTAATGGGCGTGACGAGATATACGGCACGGAGTTTGTTGACGGGTTAACCGACAAGGAGCTTATGTTTGTTGTGTTACACGAGAACTTACACAAAGCATTTCGTCACTTGATTATCTGGAAGCGACTGCATGATGAAAATCCAATGCTGGCAAACATGGCTTGCGACTACGTGATTAATCTCATACTGCACAACATGGATCCAGAAGAGAAGATAATTGCCATGCCTCGCAAAGACGGCAAGATATACGGGCTGTTGGATAAGAAGTACGCTGGGCTCAACACTAAACAAGTCTTTGACCTATTAAAGCAGGAGCAACAGCAAGGTAACGGCTCCGGCGATGAAGGACAAGATGGTGATGGTGGGTTTGACGAACACGATTGGGACGGAGCGCAAGAGTTATCCCAAGAAGAAGTCAAACAGCTAGAGCGCGAAGTTGATCAAGCACTACGTCAAGGTCAGATGGCCGCGCAGAAAATAGCGGGCAAAGGTGCGGGCGATATGCCCCGTGAACTTGGTGATCTTCTCGAACCACAGGTGGACTGGCGCGAGGTACTGCGTGAGTTTGTCAACGCTACGTGTAACGCGAAAGATGCAAGTAGTTGGCGACGAGTCAACAGACGCTATCTGAGTATGGACATGTACATGCCCTCGCTCATTGGTGAACGTGTTGGGCACATCGTGGTAGGTGTAGACACATCAGGTTCGATTGGGCAACAAGAGATCAGCGTGTTTCTATCTGAAGTCAAAGCGATAGCCGAGACTGTGAATCCTGAGAAAGTAGACTTGATCTACTGGGATCATGTAGTGGCGGGGCACGAGGAGTACGACCCTGCGACCCTGCCTACGCTAGTAGATTCAACCAAACCTAGAGGTGGCGGAGGAACTGATCCTACTTGTGTACATGTATACATGAAGGAGAAGAACATTGATCCTGACTGCATCATCATGTTGACCGATGGCTACATAAGTAACTGGGGTGATGAGTGGGCGAAGCCAATCTTGTGGGTTATCACATCAGACCATACTGCGCCTGTAGGTAAGTCAGTAAACATAAAGGATGGACTAGAATGAAGTTTTTGTTTGAAGTAGACGGCACTGATTTTGTTCTCAGTGTCGAAAAAGCGGAAAGTATCATGAAGATACTTCAAGATGCGGAAGTGTATAAGGAGAAACACGACTGGAGTAACAAAACTTGCACGTACCATGTGTACGATCAAGAAAGCCTTGCCCCATTCCGTATGAAAATGCTACCGGAAAGACTATATGCGGTAGCTAAATTAGCGGGTAAACCAGAGGAGTAGTAACGTGGTAGAACTCTTAGCACTGTCAGCGGCAGGAAATATTCTTCTTGCTTGTAAGCTGTTAATTACAAAACAAACTTTGAAGCGGGCAATTACATCGCTAAGTGAAGTTGGTGCGGGGCGTGCGAAAGTGATCGAGCGTAATGGCAAGATCGAAGTAAGCCATAAAATTATAACAGCCGATAAGACTAACATTTGTTAGTCAGACCCATAACAAAATAGAGGTAAACACAATGAGTATTACAGCAAGAGCATTGCTCGTAGAGCATAACATCTCAGTTTGGACTGCAAACAAACTGGACAAAAACGCTACTGATGTGGTGATTTCACAAAACTGTGCCGCTGATAAAGCCGCCCAAGTGCGGAAGAATCTGATGGCAGGTTCAAGCCAACGGAAAGACA
>Ga0160423_10003560_pt1 | contig 12927 bp, 5 predicted proteins | sample CRUFie14St8metaG_FD_108191 | JGI IMG/M metagenome (GOLD analysis project Ga0160423, IMG submission 108191) | Marine microbial communities from the Costa Rica Dome - CRUD Field 142mm St8 metaG | ecosystem: Environmental > Aquatic > Marine > Oceanic > Photic zone | place: Costa Rica: the Eastern...
ATACACTACCGGTACAACAAGAAGATGTAACAAACTTTGAGACGAATGCTAACTACTGCTGTATGTACACTATAAAGACACTATAAAGACAGAAAAAACAAGTACACTATAAAGACGAAGAATAGGGAGACGCCCCTCCGTCGCGTGTTGTTTTGTGGGAACGCGCCCAGAGCGAAGTCTGCCAAGAGAATCGGAGAAGCGCTTGCGAGGAGCACGTCACACTTGGGGCGATTGCCTCGCTCGCTTGGGTTCCTCTCTTTTGGGGAGGCGGCCGGTCCCGATGCCCCTTGTCTCCAAAAAAGAACGTCTCTCCTCGAAAACATTGATTTTCCCGCCCTCCACGTCAGATCCAAACGTGATCGTTTGGAAAAGATCTCAGCGAAAAGGGGCAGAGTCAGCAAAGGAGACACGCGCGAGCATGGCGACCGCAACGCGCTACGCTGGCGCGAGCATCGACCTGGAGGCGCTCGACGCGCTCGTCGTTCGGACGGCGATGGAGCTTTACTGCGCGGGTTCACACAGCCGAACCGTTTCCGAGAGGGCGAGGGAGTCCGTCCTGAGTGGCGATGTGCTCTCGGCGCTGAGGTGGGCCGAGCACGAGAAAGGCGGGAGTGGCGCGGTTCTCGAGGACAAGAGGCTTCTCTTCAAGCTCAAGAAGCAGCACTTCCTCGAGCTCGCGCTGGCCGCAGACGGGACTGAGGACCTGGAACTCGCTTTGCGTTACTGCCGCGAGGACCTCGCCCCGCTCGCTCTGGAGGCGTATCCCGAAGCTTACGACGAGTTCAAGTCGGCCATGTTCGCGGTCGTGAGCGCGGGGTACGGCCTCGACAAGGCCGAGAAACTCGGCGCGGCGGAGGGAAGGCCCTCGCTCGCCGCGGCCCTGTCCCTGGCCATGCGGAAGGAGACGGGAGCGAGGGAGCCCGACCTCCTGCTGCTGCTCAGGCACCTCCTGCTTCTCCGCGCCAAGTTTGCCAACGACGACGTGAGCGACGAGCACTTACCCCTCGCGGAGCCCACGGACGGCGCCTTCTTGCTTCCGGTGGAGACCCCAGGTGCCTCGTCTCAGGTCTTCCCGGAGTCCGTCGTACTGCCGCTGAGAGATGCCGCTTGCGTGACTTCGAGGGAGGCCACCGAAGCCCTCAGGCACTTTGGCGGGGACGTGGAAAGCGCCCTGGAGAGCGAGCTCCTGAGGGTGCGGCTGAACGAGGACGAGATCGGCGAACTGATCGCAGAGTACGCCACCCGCCGCGGGCTGTTCTCCCGCGATCAATCCGAGTTTTCGTGGGCGGAGGCGGCGGCAGGTTGCCCGGCGATCGCGTCAGCGCTGGCGTCGTGGGAGGACGGGACCGGCAGGGAGAGGGCCGCGAGGGACGCGGCGGAGGCGGCGGCGGCCGGAAGGTCCAAGGAGGCGGAAGCAGTCCTCGACCGCGCCTTCCCAGGGCTGGTCGCGAGGTCTCCGAGGCTGGCCTTTGAGATCAAGCGAAGGGAGCTGCTCGGACTGATGCGGGGGGGAAAGCAGCAGCTGCAGGAGGCGCTCGACATCGCGAGGGGGGACCTGACGGACCTCGTGGACCGGGATCCCGGGCTGCTGAGCGACCTGAAGCGGACCATGGCCTCGCTGGTGTTCTACAACAAGGGGGCGGGGGTATCCGACGATGGGGAGGGGGAGGTTGAGGTGGCGCGCGCCATCGCAGAGGCGCTCGGCGTCGGCCCCCCGAGGCTTCAGTCCGTTCTCGGGGACCTCCTCGAGCTCCAGGCGAAGCTCTTGGAGGCGGACGAGATTTTGTGCCTCGACAAGTTTGAGCGGCTGGTGTCCACCGCGGCGTCTTTGCGGTCCAAGGAGGCAGCAGAGATGGACGAGGGCGAGCCGCCGGAGGAGGTGCAGCGCTTCGAGGAGTGCACGATCTTGACGCTGATGGAATTCATGTCGTCAACGAGGGCGAGGGCGATCGAGCTGCTGTGCCAGCACGACGGGAACCTGGAGCAGTGCCTGGAGACCGTGTTCGTGTGAAGGAGGAAATTTTGTTTTTTTGTCAAGCATGCAGAAGAGATATCCCATTTCGGGATTTTACAGGATCCGATTTGGCAGCCGTTAAATTGGCCGAACCAAGAATTTTGGGGAGTTGGAGATTCTCGAAAAGGAGTCCAGGTGACGGGAGCGCGCTGAAAGCCGTCCCGTCCGCCCATAATTCATATCCGACGCTGCGACGCCGGTGCGCGTGCCAAGACAGCGCGAGGCCTGGTGCACCCCTCGCCCGATCCAATCGAACCACGAGAAGGGACCGGCATGACAAGGTCGGCTTATGGCCGTAACCCCCGCTGGGGGCTCGTCGCCTGTGCGATCGCCCTCGCGGCGTGCCTCGCGGCGTGCCCCGGAGCCCTGGCGGAGATCAAGGAGGGCGACGCCTTCGTTGAGGTCAAGGGAACCGACTTTGAGCTCGACGGCAAGAAGTTCGTCTTCCAGGGCTTCAACGCGTATCAGCTGATGGAGGCCGCGGGCGACTGGGGCCCCGTCGGCAAACTGATGGTTCGCGACATCATGAGGCAGGCGAAGGAGAACGGCCTGTCGGTCGTCAGGACCTTTGGGTTCGCGGGTCGCCTCAAGAAGAACGCGCTGATGACGGCCCCGGGGGAGTACAACGAGAAGATGCTCGCCGCCCTCGACGAGGTCCTCGACCAGGCCAGCAAGCACGACATCCGTGTTGTCTTGGTCCTCGAGAACTACTGTGAGCACACGCACCTCCCTTCCCTTCCACTAATCGACCTGTCGGCTGACCCTCGTCCTCGCCTCCGATTCTCCGAAGGGAACACTGCGGTGGACAAGGACCCCACCCACGCGAATGGAATTGAGAAGTACATCAGGTGGGAGGCCGCGAAGTCTGGCAAGAACCTGACCACGGATGACTTCTGGACGAACAAAAACCTTCGCGAGATGTACAAGGACCACGTGAAGTTCATGCTGACCAGGAAGAACTCGGTGAACGGCCGCGTCTACAAGGACGACCCGACCCTCTTCTCCGTCAACTTGCTGAACGAGCCGAGGTGCGAGGAATGCGGCAAAGACCTGCAGAAGTGGATCGACGAGATGTCGAACTTCGTCCGCAAGATCGCCCCCAAGGTGATGAGGACGGTGGGCGAGGACGGGTTCTACGACGCCGAGTTCTCGGACGACGAGCACCTGAAGGCCAATCCCGGGGAGTGGGCCAACACCCAAGGCCAGGACTTTGTGGCGAACCACAAGGGCAAGGACATCTCGTACGCGGCAATTCACATCTGGCCTGACGACTGGAACCACCGCGAGGTCAGGTTCCAGCACGACTGGATCCTGCAGCACGTGAAGGACGCCGAGCTCAAGCTCAAGAAGCCCTTCGTGATCGAGGAGTTTGGCAAGACTAGGGACCCAGGTGAGCCGTTTGACCGCCGCAACAGGTTCTTGGAGACTGCGTTTTTGGACGCGGAGAACAACGTGTTGAGGGGAGGGGCGGTGGCAGGCACGAGCTGGTGGAACTGGTACGGCAGGGGGGACGGCAGGGGGGACGGCTACGCTATCTATTCCGAGGACGAGTCCACCTTTGCTGTGATCAACGAGTTCTCCGGTAGGCTCAAGAAGGCCGCCAAGAACAAAGACAGCAAAGCCAAGGCCTTCACCCAGAAGGAGTTCGACAACCTGTACGGTCTGCTGAGCTCCGAGGGAACCGTGAAGACGATCGCGGGCGCCGGGGGCGAGCCAGGGTTCGCGGACGGCGACGCCAAGCGCAGCAAGTTCAACGAGCCCCACGGCCTGGCCCTGTCAGCGGACGGCAAGCACCTCTTTGTGGCTGACAAGGAGAACCACTGCATCAGAATGGTCAACACGGAGACGGGGAGGACGAGCACGGTAGCGGGGAAAGAGGGCGAGGCCGGGCTGGTGGACGGCTCGGTGAATGAGGCCCTCTTCAACATGCCGGTCGCGGTCGCAGCCCCCGGGAGCGGCAGATTCTTGCTGGTCGCAGACTCTGGCAACAACGCCGTAAGACGGATCGATCTAGACACCGGAAAGGTCGCGACTTTCTTGGAGAAGGAGACCCCTTACGGATGGATCGGCAACCCGCAGGGCATCGCCTGCGACGAGACGTGCGAGAAGGTCGTGCTGGTGGACTCTGGAAACTCCAGGGTCTTGGACATCAGTCGCGGCAAGGTGAAGATCGTGGCCGGCCCGGAGGACAAGGGCTGGGAGAAGAAGGGCTTCCAGGACGGCCCCGCCTCGAACGCCTCCTTCAGCTTCCCCCTGAACGGGGCCATGTCCAGGGACGGCAGCATTGCTTACATCGCATCCAACGACAACACCGCGATCAGGAGCGTGAACCTGAAGACCGGGGAGGTCTCCACTCTCGCCGGGGACGGCAAGGACGGCAAGAGGGACTCCAACAACATCTTCAAGGAGCCTGCCCGATTCAGGTGGCCCATGGGCGTTGCGCTGACCCCGAACAACGAGTACCTTCTTGTGGCGGACCAGTACAACCACAGGATTCGCGTGGTGGACACAGAGACCGGCGAGGTCAGGACAGTGGCCGGGTGGGTCCAGGGGTTCCAGGACGGAGGCGTCATCGCCAGGGACACTGGCGACGCGGACGACTTCGCGGCCGCCATGTTCAACACCCCGAGGGGAGTCGCGGTGCACTCCGGGGGCGACCACCTCGTCGTCTACGTCGCTGACTCGGCGAACCACGCCATCAGGAAAGTCCAGGTGTCACTCAAGGACAAGATCGGGAAGTCTTCGAAGGACGCCTGTGGCAAGACCGGCTGCATTGACGACCGCAACATCGTGGTCAGGAGCAAGGGGAACTGAGACATAACAAGAAAAAAAGAAAAAGGTTTATAAAAAAAGGGCTGGAAAATCATATTTTTGTAGGTTGTTGTCGTTGTTCATAATGTTTGTCTTCTTTCTTGCAGACGTCTGCGAAAAGAGCCTTCTCAAAGCTCTCCCGCGATGGGCTGGGACAGCGGGATGTCCGGGTACTCCAAGCAGAACATCATCTTGATGACCGCGCACTCGGGAGTCATCTGCCTTCCGGACTCGATGCCCATGTTCAGCGCGACGCTGCCGGACCGGTAGAGCTCAGGGTGCAGGTTGCCCGCACTGCACTGGGAGCACAGGTACACCAGGAGCCCCTTCTTCCTCTGCTGCTTGAGCCACGGCAGCCAGCCGTGGGAGTTGTTGTCTGGCATGTTCCCCACCCCGAAGGCCTCCAGCACGATTCCCCTGACACCCCTGCCGTGGAGGTCTCCGTAGGCCTTTCGAGGGTCCACCCCAGGGCAGATGGGCACCCTGATGACGTTCGTGTTCAGCTTGAACCTAGGCTGGTAGACGTCCGCCCCGGCCTCCAGCAGATTCGAGTGATTCCACTCCACCTCCACGCCGAGCTCGGCGAGGTTTGGGTACATGGGCGAGTCAAAGGCCCTGTACACCGAGGAGTGGACCTTCCGCGTCCTGTTTCCACGCATCAGCTTCCCTCCAAAGCAGATGGCAACCTCCTCGAAGTGCACCGGGTAGCGGCTGAGCGGGTTGGTCAGGCACGCCGCGGTGGCACAGGTGATGGAATCGATGAGGTTCTGCCTGGCGTCCGACCTCGGCATGGCGAGAGGGAGCTGCGATCCCGTGAGCACGATGGGCTTCTTGAATCCCTTGAGCATGAGGGACAGCGCGGCGGCGGTGAAGGACATGGTGTCCGTCCCGTGGACGATCAGGAAGGCGTCGTAGTTCCTCCTCTCCCTGTCGAGCAGCTTTGCGAGCTGGATCCACTGCTTTGGCCCGAGCCGGCAGCTGTCCATGTTGAAGACGATCTCCACGTCCAAGTGGGCAAAGTTCGTGAGCTCGGGCACGGCGGTTAGCAAGTCGGAGAGCACCTCGCCCGGCTGAAGGTTGTCCGAGGCCGGGTAATTTCCCCCGGTCCCCTCCTTGAGATGGACGTTTCCAGGGCCCTCCTCGATGTAGGACTGGTTGGGGTCCATGCCGAGGGTGCCGCCGGTGTGCAGCAGCAGGACGCGCGGCAGGGGCTTGAGGTAGTGCTGGAGCTGCGGAACCGAGCTGATGTGCTGGTCGGGACCGCCCAGGGCCGTGGGGGGCAGAGGGAGCGTGGACTGAGAGTTCGGTTGGGTTCGAGGGAAGTTTGTCAGAGACTCCCTTGCTGTGCGACGACACAGGTCGAGGTCGCTGGTGGGGACCCCAAAAAGAGAAAGAAAAAAACAACTCACCTCCACCTCCCCGCCCAAGATTTCCATCTCGAGCTCCTGCGCATCCTGCAAAAACTCCACGTCGTGCACTTCCAAGTTGCTTGTTGCACTCGACCCGGTAGCCTGCAGAAACTCCGCACTAAGCGGGTTCCCGTTTCCGTTTCCGTTTCGCGACTCGACGGACTTCTTCGACGATGACTTCTTCCCGCCCTTTGCCCGGGCCGACAAGAGGACCCCCCGGCCCTTGGGACTCGGGACCGGCCCCCTCGACGAAGAGCATGCGAGCCCGCCCCTTTGCATGGCGGTAGAGGACGACGAGGGGCTCGCGCCTCGGTGGCCGAGCCTCCCTCGCGACGACGGCGTCCCGAGGCCCCCCATTGCTCCTCCTTAGTGCGCTCGACCTCCGCCCCTTTCGATTGCCTGCCCTGCCCCCCGAACACAACCGACGCTTCAAGGTACGCGGTCGACTATACGAGCCCTTGCTTCCCCTCAGAGCCTGCGTCGGAGTCAGCGCCGATCTGATCCGATCTCAACATTTCCACAATATTTCCGTGAAAACCTGTCCTCAGGATCTCGTGGCCCAGATCGCAACGATTTCAGGCCAAGAGAAGAGGGGAGGGGTGGGGAAGAGGTTGATCTTGATTGCCATAGTCAAGTGAAAACATGGCGACGCAGAGCATGAAGGGAGTGAACATGGCCGACGTTGGCGCGAGGCCGGCGTCGACGAGGACCGCGAGGAGGGCCCTCGCAAGGATGGGGAGGAGCCGCGCCTTCGCGCAGCGCTTGCGCGCCGCGGCCGGAGGAAAGAACACCGACCAGCTCGACGCGAGGTTGGCTAAGCAGATGGAAGAGGTCGTGAGGGCCCTGCCCGCGGGCGCCCTCGCCGCCGCTCTGGCCGTGACCGGCGCAGGAAGCGCGCATGCCGAGGAGGTCTACGCCGCTCCTCAGGTCGCCCAGCAGGAGTCCCTCGCCGTCGCGAGGCAAACCGTCGGTTCGTTTGAGGCGCAGACCGCCCCCGCTCTCGTGGCAGAGGTCGCGGACGAGTACCAGCTCCCGGAGGGCTCCAACTGGCGCTACTCCGAGTTCATCTCCGCCGTGGAGAAGGGCAAGGTCGAGCGCGTCAGGTTCTCCAAGGACGGACAGGCCCTGCAGCTCACCGCGAGCGACGGGAGGAGGGCCCTGGTCATCCTGCCAAACGACCCTGAGCTCGTGGACGTCCTGGCCAAGAACGGCGTGGACATTTCCGTCAGCGAGGGAGAGGGCGGCGGCAACTACGTCGCGGTGCTGGGCAACTTGCTCTTCCCCCTGCTCGCCCTCGGAGGCCTCTTCTTCCTCTTCAGGAGGGGTGGCCAGGGCGGCATGGGCGGAGGCCCCATGGGCGGTCCAGGAGGACCCATGGACTTCGGCAGGTCCAAGTCCAAGTTCCAGGAGGTTCCGGAGACCGGGGTCAAGTTCCCCGACGTCGCGGGTGTTGACGGCGCCAAGCTGGAGCTCCAGGAGGTCGTCGACTTCTTGAAGAACCCGGACAAGTACACTGCCCTCGGGGCCAAGATCCCAAAGGGTTGCCTGCTGGTCGGGCCACCAGGAACTGGAAAGACCTTGCTCGCCAAGGCCGTGGCCGGCGAGGCCGGAACCCCGTTCTTCTCCTGCTCGGCTTCCGAGTTCGTGGAGCTCTTCGTTGGCGTGGGTGCCAGCAGGGTGAGGGATCTCTTTGAGAAGGCCAAGGCCAAGGCGCCGTGCATCATCTTCATCGACGAGATCGACGCCGTGGGAAGGCAGAGGGGAGCCGGAATGGGCGGAGGAAACGATGAGAGGGAGCAGACCATCAACCAGCTCCTGACGGAGATGGACGGCTTTGAGGGAAACACTGGAGTCATCGTCCTGGCCGCCACCAACAGGCCAGACGTCCTTGACTCTGCCCTGCTGAGGCCTGGAAGGTTCGACAGGCAGGTCACCGTGGACAGGCCCGACGTCCAGGGCAGGGTCAAGATCCTCGAGGTCCACTCCAGGGACAAGGTCTTGTCCAAGGACGTCGACCTGGAGAAGGTCGCCAGGAGGACTCCAGGCTTCACGGGCGCTGACTTGCAGAACCTGATGAACGAGGCTGCCATCATGGCCGCCAGGAGGTCCCTGAAGGAGATCTCCAAGGAGGAGATCGCCGACGCCCTGGAGAGGATCATCGCTGGCCCTGAGAAGAAGGATGCCGTCATGTCTGACGAGAAGAGGAAGCTGGTCGCGTACCACGAGGCCGGCCACGCCATTGTTGGCGCTCTCATGCCAGAGTACGACCCGGTCACCAAGATCAGCATCGTGCCAAGGGGAGCTGCCGGAGGGCTCACCTTCTTCGCCCCAAGTGAGGAGAGGCTGGAGAGCGGCCTGTACAGCAGAAGCTACCTGGAGAACCAGATGTGCGTTGCGCTGGGCGGAAGGATCGCGGAGGAGCTCATCTTCGGCGCTGAGAACGTCACCACCGGCGCCAGCGGGGACTTCCAGCAGGTCACCAGGACGGCCAAGATGATGGTCACTCAGATGGGCTTCAGCGATGAGCTCGGGCAGGTCTGCTATGGTGGTGGTGGGGGCCCAAGCTTCCTCGGCGCACAGGCCGGCCAGGACGCGGACTACTCTGGGGAGACCGCCGACATCATCGACAAGGAGGTGAAGGACCTCGTTAACAGGGCGTACAGGAGGGCTAAGGACCTCCTGCAGACCAACCTCGACCTCTTGCATGACGTGTCGATCAGGCTCATGGAGACGGAGAACATGGATGGGGATGAGTTTGAGAAGATCGTTCTGGCTTCTGGTGCCGCGCAGTACACCAAGGACGACGAGCCTTCCATCACAGTGCCTTACCAGAAGTGAGAATAGAAGTCTTTGGAACCGTACCAAACCCAAAACAAAACCCAGTAACATAAGCCAAGAGAACACGTTTAAAAAAACAGAGAAAATAGCCTTTTGTGAAGCCTTGTTGATTCCTCAGCCTTCTTCCTCCGCCCCAGGCGAGCCTGAGGGCGTGCCTGGCGAGAACTCCTTGGACTCAAAGTAGAACTCCTCATTGGCCCTCCCCCCCTCGACCTCCTCACCCTCCGTGCTCTCATCCTCCCCCTCCCCCGCCGCTGGCGAGGCATCCAGCGAAAGGGTGGGTGTCACATTGACCTCCTCGGACTGCTGGGTGTCAGAGACCGTAACGGCCACCGATCGATCCGTGACGAGGGGAGACGGCAGTCCTACGTCGTCCACCTCGACCGGCAGTGCGGCCATGTTGGAAAAGCTGAGCTCTGGTGACGGGCTCCTGGGGGGGGAATCCACCACGGAGCTCGGCAGCGAGTGGCCGCACAGGGACGATCTGGAGCTTCGCCGCTCAAGCTCCGGGAGATGTTCGGCCAGTGGGCCCAAACTGCTCTTTCTGGGGGCCCTTGCGGCCTTTGGCGGAGCGGGCAGCACCATGAGGTCGTCTTCGGCTCCTGCTGCGCCCCCCCCATCCTCCTTCTCGTACGTCCCGGAGAGATCGAGGACGTCCACGAGGCTCCTGCTGCTGCTCCTGCGGTGGGGCTTGGCGATCTCGCCGTGGCCTGTAGGATTGGGGCTCTCGGGGAGGTCGAGGGCATCGAGCTGGATGCTGTTGTGGGAGGCCCTGGCGTCCGCGGGCATGGGCAGGTCCAGCTGAGGGGATGTTGCGGACTCCTCCCCCTCATTTAACCTCCTCTGGTGGCGGATCCATCGCCTCCTTTTGATCCGGTCACCCAAAGTCTGCACCTTGGATCCCTTCTCGCCCACCAGATCGGAGATCTCGGCGCTGTACGACCATCCGTCGTCGTCGCAGCCCAAGGAGTCCCTTGAGTTGTCGATCATCCAGTGCCCGACCCACTTGAATCCCTCCTCGAGGTTGGGCGCCACATCTGCAAACTTGTGCGAGGATAGCGAGGCGTCCTTGTTGGACCAGCGCTTCAGCCCACCCGCGTGGGGTGCGACCCACTCGTTGTGCGACCCGACCCTGACCTCCTGCTCGAAGACCTCGGACAAGATGACGTCCTGGCCGATCCTGACGCTGTCCCCGGACCCCGACTTCTCGAGAGTGGCGGGTCCCGCCTCGGGCATTGCCTCCTCCTCTGCCCTCTCCTGTTTTGCCTCCGGCGTCGTCTCGATGCAGGCCGACTGGTCTTCTACCTCGGGCTTCTTCCAGCCCAGGAGCACCTCGATCTTCCTCTTGACGGAATCGCCCGGCGAGTTTTGCCTTGACAGCACGTCCCTGATCTTCCCAGTGTGGATCCTCGTGCGAATCCACCTCCTCCTCCTGACAAACTTCTTCATGGTCTTCTTCGCCGCCTCCGCAGAGGCCGGTGGGTAGTCCTTCAGCCCGGAAAAGGCCATGACCCCGTAGTAATACCCGTCCTGGTCCACGAGGCCCTGGCCTTGGCCTGAGCGGTCAATCTTCCACTCCGTCTCGAGCCACACCCAACTGGGGGGCAGCGCTGGTGCGACGAGCTCGAAGATCTGGCTCTGGGTCCCCACCTTCGGCAAGCCCACCCTGTCGCTCCACTTGCCGCAGTCCGTCGGGAGCATGTGCCCCGGCCACGAGCTTCCCCATCCCCTGAAGGGCTGGTAGCGCTGGTTCTCGAAGACCTCCTCAACGACAACGTCCTGGTCACCAGCGCGTTCCTTCTGGCTGGCTGCCCCCACCAGTGCGGCCTGCTTCTTGTCCCGCAGCCCCTTTACCGCCTGGGCCTGCTCCGTGGGCGACAAGTGGTTGAACTCTGCGATCTTGGAAACGGCCATGGCGGCCTCCGCGGCAGCTGGGACCACCTCACCCGGGGAAAGCTCCTCCTCCCCTCCGGACATTTCAGTGATTTTGCGGTCCACCCTCTTGATTCGAAGGGACTGGAGCACGGTCTTCAGGCCGTCCCTGAGCGGGGCGGACACCTTCCTGGCGATCGGGCTGGCAGTGACGGGCCTGAGGATCCTGAGCAACAGCAGAAACAAGATGGCCGCGTTGGTGATGACCCAGTGGCAAACCAACACAAGGAGCATGAAGGCGTGCCCGGAGAGGTAGAAGGTCACCGCCGCGGAACAGAACGCGGACATGGAGTCCCGGATGGGGACGGGGACCGCCGGGATGGCGCCCTTGGCGCCCAGTGGGCAGACGGGATCGTCCTCGGCTGCCTGGTAAGGATCCTGGCCCTGCGCAGGCCAGAGGGCCTCAAGGGCCCCCAGGCGCTCGGCGGCGAGGTAGGCCGCGCAGAGCAAGGCAAGGAAGGCGTGGGGGTACTGCATCAGCACCCTGAAGGACCCGTGGGTCACAACGCGGTCGACGTTGCTTCCCCGCCTGCGATGTGCTGTCGGCTTGCCCGATCCCGCGCCAACTGCGTGGGGGTCCTCTCTGACTTCCGCGATAGTGGCAAGGGTCGCCCTCAGGTCCTTGGCGTTGTCCCTGACCCCCTCGGCGGTGTTCTTCTCGATCTGGCCCTTGAGCATCGGCGTCTTGGTGTACACGGTCTCGTAGGACGCCCTGAGGAAGCTGGAGCTGCCGTCCCTGTCGCACATGCAGTACTGAACCACCGTCCTCATGCAGTCCCCGATTGGAAGCGTAGGAACCCTCGCGCTGACCTCCATGGCGAATGAGGCGCCACCCTCGGGCTCAAGGACCACGCGGTGCGTCTCGTAGGTCTTGTGCTTGCCCCTGATGAAGCTCGACTTGAACCCGGTGATGTACGTGCTCTCGCGTTCCCTGCCCTCGCCCTTCGACGCGGACCACTCCCCGGTCGTCACCTCCTCGTACTTTCTGTGCCGGTTGAGTCTTCGCCACATGGTGGACTTCTCGGAGTCGGACGTGAACAGAGCCCACAGCTCTTGCACCGGGAGATCCACGATCAGGTCGAGCACGACGCCGCCCTTCTTGTCCCCGGGCCACGCTCCCTTGGCGTCTTGCCCGCCGGCAGAGCGAGGCGCCTGCACCCCCCGCTTCCCGGCCCTGGCGCCGTCGGGTGAGGTTGCCACCTTACCGGCGTCCGCTTCGCCCGGGCCGGACATCTCGAGCTTCCTGCCCGACCGCCCTGCATCATACGATGACATCGTAGAAGACTTCTTCGTCTCCTCCTTCAGCGGGCTCGCCGAAGGCGTCGTCAGGTTGCTCGCCACTTTCATGAGCGACGTGGTGCCGGGCCGAATCATCCACGCTCGGTCGCTCGTGCCGGGCCGCTCCTCTTTGCAAACACACTTTGCCCGCCCTCGTCGGAGGCGTTACGCTCGTTTGTTCAGAAAACCCTCGATCGACTGCGTGCGATGCTTTTTTAGGTTCGATCATTCTCACACCCCGAATGATCGTGAGAGCGAGAAAGAGAAAACGGGCAGAGGCTTGAAGGCGCCGGGCAAAGGCGAGGCGAGAGTGAGACGGGGCTGGCGTGGTTGGGTGCCCCGCGCAAGGGAGCGCTCTTTTTCGGACCGACCGGCCGACGGGGGGGGGGGGGGGGACGCGGCGGCAATGCGGGCGGCAACGAGCGAGTGGAGAGCGACAAGGTGTGCCCACCCGGGACGGGCGTCGGGGTCGCGCTCTCGGCCAGGCCGTGGGGGAAGCCACGAGCCCGCACGACCGCGACGCGGGTGGCGCTCGGCAGGGCGGGGCGTCCCCGGGTTGGAGGCCGCAAAGTCAAGCGAGTTGGGCGAGAGCAGCAAGGGGGAGAGCAGCAAGTTTAGTGTGAGTGGATGTGCAGGTGTGCCCTG
>Ga0160423_10003562_pt1 | contig 12923 bp, 14 predicted proteins | sample CRUFie14St8metaG_FD_108191 | JGI IMG/M metagenome (GOLD analysis project Ga0160423, IMG submission 108191) | Marine microbial communities from the Costa Rica Dome - CRUD Field 142mm St8 metaG | ecosystem: Environmental > Aquatic > Marine > Oceanic > Photic zone | place: Costa Rica: the Eastern...
GACAAAATCAATAGGACTAATTTTTTCTCCATTTAAAAAAATTTGATTCATCAATGTGAAAACATCCTGATTTTTAATCCAAGTTGAAATATGGACGTCTTTGCTTAAAGCATAATAAAAGGTAGAGTCTTTTGATGCTAAGGATTCCTTTTCACTCTTAAGAAAAAACTTTTTTCCCTCCTCAATTAAGCTTGTATCTGATATTCCAAAATAATAAATTGCCGTGTAATCGTCCCAAACAATATTGTGTATACCAAAAATCTTAGCAGCCTGAAAACCGTCTTGTTCTAAAACTTCAACATTAAAATTATCTTTAACATATTCCGCTAGATCTTCACTATCATTTAATGGGAGAACAGCTCCGATTTTTGCATCAAGTAAACTTGAACCCGACATAAAAATGTGATATTTTGCAAAAACCTTAAGTCCTGCTGCTGAAGGGTCTTGTAGGATACTAGACAAAGGAAGTAAGCTTAAATTAACGCCCAGATCATTATTAGACATCAAATCAAAAACAGCATCATTAAAAATCTTCTCAGTATTTATATTAATTACAGCACAAGAATTGCTGGGTATATAATTAGAATGTATTCTTTTTTCATCGGAACAAGAGGTTAAAGAAAATAATAAAATCCCTGTAGCAAAGAAAAGTACAAATTGAGTATAATGCGATTTTTCAAACATGGTATTTTAGTTTAATTGAATAAATAATTGGTTAAAGGAGGCTTTTAAAGTTAAGTTTATTTTTCAGAAGCTGTAAATTGAAAATGCTTTAGTGACAAAAGGGAAGTGTTTAATCACTTTTAAACTGATACTCATACAACCGTTTATAGTATCCTTCAACTTCTAAAAGCTCTTCATGGGTGCCTTGTTCAACTTTTTCACCTTCATCCATTACTATGATTTGGTTGGCATTTTGAATAGTTGACAACCTATGAGCTATTACAATAGATGTTCTTCCTTCAGTTAATTTTTCTATTGCCCGTTGAATTAGTTGCTCTGATTGTGTATCAACAGAAGAAGTTGCCTCATCTAAAATTAATATTTGTGGGTCGTAAACGTATGCCCTTAAAAAGGCTAAAAGTTGTCTTTGGCCAACCGAAAGTACTGCACCTCTCTCTCGAACTTGATAGGAATATCCTCCTTCCAATCCCATGATATAATCGTGCACACCAATAAGTTTTGCCCCTTCAATTACTTTTTCTTTATCGATATCAGGATTATTTAACGTTATATTATTCAGAATGGAATCATCAAACAAAAAAACATCCTGAAGAACGACTGCGGTAACTTTTCGTAAATGTTCAAGCGTAAAATCATTAATGTTTACACCATCAACTAAAATCGTTCCCTTTTTTATTTCATAAAACTTAGTAAGCACGTTTATTATTGAAGACTTACCAGCTCCTGTAGCCCCTACTAAAGCTAGAGTTTGACCTTTATCCACATCAAAAGAAACTCCTTTCAATGCAAAGCTTTCTGGTTTATAACCGAACCATACATCTTTAAAAGAAATACTCCCCTTCACATCAATAGATGAGTTATGACCCTCATCTGAAATGTGTTCGTTGGTATCCAAAATATTAAAAACTCTGTTTGCAGCCACCATACCCATTTGAAGAGTATTAAAACGATCCGCCAATTGACGAATTGGCCGATAAATCATGTGGATAAAAAGAATAAAAGCCATTACATCACCAATTTGGGCATAACCGGCAATCACTCCCCTTGCACCCCACCAAACCAATAATGCTATTGATGCTGCAGATAAAATTTCGACCACTGGAAAAAATATAGCATTTGCCCAAACTGTTTTTATCCATGCATTTTTATGATTCTCATTTACCACTTTGAACCTGCGCATCTCTTCTGCTTCTCGATTAAATATCTGAACAATGTTCATTCCTGTAACATGTTCCTGAATAAACGTATTAATTTTTGCAACATTTTTTCTAACCTCAATAAATGCAGTTTTGATGGCTCTTTTGAACAAAATGGTTGCAACAATTAAAAATGGAACTGGAACTAAGACTACTAAGGTTAATTCCCAATTGATGTAAAACATAAATAACAGCACCATTATTAATTGTAAAATATCACTTATAATATTTAATAGCCCTGATGAAAAAACCTCGGCAATAGTTTGAATATCACTCGTTACTCTTGTAACTAATGTTCCTATGGGGGTAGTATCAAAATATTTTAACTTAAAGGAAACGACATGGTTAAACAACTTTTTTCTTATGTTTAGAATTACACTTTGACCCAACCAATTTGCCATGTAAGATTGTAAAAACTGCATTCCTGCATGAATAAACAACAACGCCAACAGAACAAGTATTATTTCCTGTAAACCAGCAACGTCGCCGAATTGTATTTTATCATCTACCGCAATCTTAATCAAATAGGTTCGAACAGGAGCCATGAAAGATAACAAAATGGTAATTAGTGCTGTAGAATAAAAAGCTTTTCGGAAAGGCCGAACGTACCTCATAGTCCGTCTTAGGACCCTACCATCTAAAGCTTTACCGGTTACATCTTTACTCATTACTCTATCTCTTGTATCAATTCCACAGGATATGTTATTTCATTTAAAAACAAACCTTTTGCCGGAGCGCTTGATCCAGCTTCACATCTATCCTTAGCCTCAATTATTCGCCTCATATCTTCTGGCGCTCGTTTACCCATTCCAATTTCAACCAATGTTCCAACAATAGCCCGAACCATATTTCTTAAAAATCGATTCGCCGTAATTGTAATTACAATATGATTTTCATTTCCTTCCAAATCCATTTGAGAAATCTTACATATGTTTGTTTTAGCGTCCGTGTGAAGCTTTGAAAAAGATGTAAAATCCTCATAATACATTAAAATACTACTGGCCTCCTTCATGGCTTTTAAATCTAAAGGTTGACGAACAAACCAAAAATTTTGCTTAAAAGGATCCTTTGTCAAGTTAATATAGTACTTATATTGTCGAGAAACAGCAGAAAATCGAGCGTGAAAATCATCTGAAACTCTTCTCAACTCGATTACAGCAATTGAGTATGGCAAAACAGAGTTGAGTTTATACTTAAAGTTCTCTGCGTCAAACCCTGAATTTTCTGTATCAAAGTGCAGATAAAAATCTCTGGCATGCACCCCGGTATCTGTTCTTCCGCATCCTATCGCTTTGACATCCTCATTTAACAAAATACCTAACTTCTCCTCAATTACCTCCTGGACAGTTAGGGAATTGGGTTGAATTTGCCAACCACAAAAATCTGAACCGTTATATTTTAATCGAGCTAAATATCTCATGATTCAATAATATTGTTCATCCAATTAACATAATCCGTAGTAACATTATTTACGCTTAAGCTAAATATACAGGGAACTTCATAAGAATGTAAACTTTTAATTTTTCTTGAAATTTTGTTAAATAATTCTTCATGGGTTTTAATGATTAATACAGCCTCTTCATCCTCAACTATGTTTCCCTCCCAAAAATAAATTGACTCCATTGCAGGTAAAATATTCACGCAAGCACATAATTTTTCTTGTACCAATATTTTACCAATCAACTTAGCCTCTTTAGAAGAAGAGCACACTGTATAAATTACCTCCATTACCGTTTAATTTCAAAAAAATTAAATCCCTTAACCTCACCAGGTTCAACATCTATTTTTGAAACCTTTGCCAATATTGAACCTTGATACATCCATTCTAAAAACTGATCTGCTCTCATTTGAGTTGTTTCTATCTCGATATAAACTGTCCCATTACTTTGATTTCTACAAAAACCAGAAATACTATTTTCATTTGCAATCCGTTGAGCAAATTGTCTAAAACCTACTCCTTGTACTCTACCGTGAACTATTATGTTTAAGTGAATAATCATTGTTATAACAAAAATATTAATTTAGAATGGCATTCAACTCAAAGGCCATAGAAATGATTGAATAATTTAGCGTTCATCTTTCAGGCATTTTGAGACACATAAAATACGAAAAGATGACTAGAATACTTATACTTTCGGACACCCACTCTTTTCTAGATCCAAGATTAAAAAAACACATAAAGAGTTCAGATGTAGTTTGGCATGCAGGAGACATTGGAGACATATCCGTTATGGATGAAATAAAAGCAATAAAACCCGTTATTGGGGTTCATGGAAATATTGATAATCATATTGTTAAAACAGAATATCCAAAAACCCGAATTTTTAAAATCCATGGAAAGAAAGTGATCATTACCCATATAGCGGGATACCCAAATCGGTACAACCCTCTAGCATTAAATCTAATTGATCTTGAACAACCGGATATTTTTATTTGTGGTCATTCACATATTTTAAAAATGATGTATGATCAAAAGCTAAATCACCTCCATATAAATCCAGGTGCATGCGGAAAACATGGCTTTCATAAAATTCAAACAGCTGTCAAACTAGAGATACTTGAAAGTGGAGAAGTTAAGAGCTGTGAAATCATAGAGTTAATAAATTCTAAGGAATAAATATTATAAACACAATTGTAATCCCTCAAAATCTAATTTTCAGTAAATCGATAAAAACATTAATTCAATACTTTCCTTTCCAAAGTTTATTCAACCAATCTAAGACTAATTTCTCCTTAGGGTTACTTCCTGGATTGTAAAGTTTTTTTCCAATTAATTCCTTTGGAAAGAACTCTTGTTCTATAAAATTGTTCTCACCATGATGTGTATACTTATAATTTTTCCCATACCCAATATCCTCCATCAATTGAGTGGGTGCATTTCTCAAATGCAATGGAATCGATAAATCACCCGTTTCTTTTACAACTTGTTGCGCTTTATTTATAGCTTCATATGCACTATTGCTTTTAGCAGACGTTGCCAAATAAATCGCACATTGAGATAAGGGTATTCTGCATTCTGGATAACCAATATTTTTCACTGCATCAAAGCAAGCATTTGCCATAACAAGGGCAGTTGGATTGGCTAAACCAATATCTTCGCTAGCAGATATTATCAACCGACGTGCAATAAACTTCGGATCCTCTCCACCCTCTATCATTCTAGCCAAATAATATACAGTTGCATTAGGATCACTTCCTCGAATTGATTTTATAAAGGCAGAGACGATATCGTAATGATTTTCACCGGATTTATCGTAAATAGCTATGTTTTTTTGAACATGTTGCAAAACGATTTCATTTGATATTTGCATTTTATCTCCCCCGAGTGCATTAACGACCAGCTCAAAGTTATTCAAAAGCTTACGTGCATCACCTCCACTTAACCGTATCAAAGCTTCAGTTTCATTTAGAAAAATTTGCTTTTTTGAAAGTATAACATCTTCTTTAATTGCTTTATGCAACAAATTCACCAATTCAATTTTAGAATGATATTTAAGAACATAAACTTGCGAACGAGATAAAAGTGCAGAAATAACCTCAAAAGATGGGTTTTCAGTAGTCGCCCCAATTAAAGTAACAACTCCTTTTTCTACAGCGCTTAGTAGAGAATCCTGCTGAGATTTACTAAATCGGTGTATTTCATCAATGAACAAAACAGGAGCCTTCCCACCATTAAACAAACCATTAGATTCAGCCTTTTTAATTACCTCTCTAACTTCCTTAACGCCAGAATTAATTGCGCTTAATGTATAAAAGGGACGGTCCAATTGTTGGGAAATAATATGAGCTAATGTTGTTTTTCCAACTCCAGGGGGGCCCCAAAAAATCATACTTGGTAATAGGCCGCTTTGAATAGCTAGTCGAATGGGACCGCTCTTACCCACTAGATGATTTTGACCTAAATAATCATCCAGAGAATGTGGACGCAATCTTTCAGCTAAAGGTTGATTCATTTAGAAACCTTTTTAAAAATGAATTTATAATTTCTTTGCATTTCCAAAACTTCCAGAATCGTATCGTTTAAAACATGAATAATAGAGGTATCAATAGATACTTTTGAATCGGATTCAACCTCTTGAAACAGCAAGGTATCTGAAATCCACCATTTCCCTGAAACATTTATAGCAGACATAAAAAAATTAGAGTCTAGCTTGTATTCGGCAAATACACTGTCCTTACCCAATTTCTCTTCCCCGTTACCAATTCTCTTTTCAACGAGCCATTTCCCTATGATGTCTTTATGCGAAACAACTTTATTATTTCCTTTAGAAACATTATCAGAGGAGTATTTTACAAGTAAATCCTCAGTTAAACCCGTGTCTGAAGTTTCTAATAAAGAAATGCTTTTTAGAGTTGCATCTTCATTAAAACTTTTGTTAATTAAAGAATCCAACACAACAACCTCTGCTTTTGAAGTATCGGATATGTTTAATTGATTTTCTGTATTGTTTTTACCCACATTACAGCTAGCTAATACTCCCAAAATAAAAAAATGGGAAAAATAACGCTTAAAATTGCTCATAAGTTTCATCAATATTTCCTTCTATTTTATCTTTTAACTCGTCAAACGGTAAGTCGTTAACATCCTTTCCAGATGAATCTTCTATTTTTTTTCCAATTAGTTCAATACCTATCATTGTAAAAAAACTAACCTCATTAATGGGATACTCCAACATTGAAGTAAGGTAATAAATCGAAAGGGTACGGTAATTAAATAAATAAGCAGTATTCTCTTTAGGTGAATTGCATAGCCATGAGGTATAGGGGTATTTCTAATATGTTCACAGGTACCTTGAATATTCGATAATTTTTCGATTTCATTTTCTATAACGAGCAATTGCTCACCCGATACAGTGCCTAAATTAAAAGCTGAGATAACTTTATTACTCATTCGATCCAGTAGGTAATTTGGTTTGTGCTCGGCTCTTGTGATCCCATCCTTATCAATTCAGGAGATTTTCTATCCATCTCCACGTATGCTTGTTTCCTTAAATGCTCCTCTAGTACATATGGATAAATTTTAATTAACTCAATAAACCTTATGTCATTCAAATAACCTTCAGTCTTCATAGTAAAATGACGGGTAATGTTTTCCAATAATCCGAGTTGCTTCCTACCCTCCAACCAGCAATCATAAGCTGTATTGGTCCGAAACACCAAAAGAAGAACGATAACTAACCCCAAAACAGTATAGAATGTTGGTGATATGTTAAAGACCTCTAGAGGATATTTAAAATATAGTATATTTTGTCCAGTATTTAATACACCGCAGAAGAGCATGCTCCAAGGCATACCTTCAAAAAAATAACCACTTGGTTTAAATAAAAACTTCCACCAAATTTTACTATTATACTTAAGCATTTTATGTAGTTCAAAGGTATAGGAATTTTAATTAGCAAAACGAATGCTGAATTTATAATTCTAAAATAAAATTAATTCGTTTGAAACACATTTAAAATCAATTTTAACATAAATTAATCAAGAAAGGTGCCTCTTTATTGCGTTTGCTAGATTTATGATTTCCTGATTGCTATTAAAAGTGTGAATACAAATTCGAATTCTTTCCTTACCTTTTTTCACTGTTGGACTCAATACAGGTCTAACATCAAAACCCAAATTATTTAAATCAGAACAAACGTGCTTAACGTTGCCATTTCCAGAAAATAAAACACATTGAATGGAAGAATTACTTGGTATTAATTTTTTCGATTCTGAAAAAGAAAACTGAGTTTTAAACAGCTCTATCTTTTTCATTAATATTTGACTTAAGCTTCCTGTTTTGACCATTGCATAACTACTTTCTAAAGACTGAATTGCATGAGGTGGAAGTGCTGTTGTATAGATAAAGCTGCGGCAAAAATTAATTAAAAAGTTCTTTATTGTTGAGTTCGATAAAACGGCAGCGCCATGGGCACCTAACGCTTTGCCAAAAGTTATAATTCTAACGGGTACCCTTTGCTCAATTTTCAAATGCTGAACTAAACCCTCACCACCTTCTCCAAAAACGCCAACTCCATGTGCTTCATCAACTATTAAAATTAAATTTTCTCTTTCACAAAACTCAACTAAATCATTTAAAGGAGCTGAATCACCATCCATTGAATAAACACTTTCTACAGCGACGTAAACATCGCCTTCAGTATACTTTAACTTTTTTTTCAGATCCTTAATGTCGTTGTGCTTAAAGGAATAATTCTTTGCAAAAGAAAGCCGCATACCATCTTTGACAGAAGCATGGATGTATTCATCATAAAGTATTGTATCGCCTTTTTGCGGAACAGACGAAAAAAAACCAACATTAGCATTGTATCCAGAATTGAACATCAATGCCTCATCAGCTTTATGGTATTTAGAGAGAAAGACTTCAAAATCTTGAATTTCGGGATAATTACCAGCCAACAAGCGTGAACCTCCACTACCTTTAACTTGAATACCTGTGAATTCTTCACCATTCTTTGACAATCCTAAATAATCATTAGAGCAAAAATCAATGAGATCTTTCGATTGTATTAAAAAACGAAAAGCATTTGTTACCTCCCTTTGAGTCAACAAATGCTTTTGCTTTTTAAATTCCATAATTAAATTGGCAATTATTTAGCCGCCATTTCTTTCTTCCATGCTCGAACTCTTGCCTCCATTTTAGCTTTGGCAGAACTCTCTTTATAACGTTCATTTACAACAGGTTGCTCCCCATCTTCAAACGGCATTTTTGGATTCAGTCCCAAATTTTTAAACAATATCTTATCGGCTTTAAATTCAGGGTTATCCGTTGTTAATAAAGTATCCCCTGCAAATATAGAATTGGCTCCAGCCATAAAACACATTGCCTGTGCTTCATCACTTAACTCAAGTCTTCCCGCAGAAAGCCTAACAGCACTTTCAGGCATCATGATTCTTGCGATAGAAACCATTTTTATTAAATCCCATGATGGTACTCTATCATTTTCTGCAAGTGGTGTTCCCTCGACAGGAACTAAAGTATTTATAGGAACAGATTCCGGGTGTTTCGGGTAATTGGCCAAAGTAATCAACATATTTATTCGATCCTTTTTTTCTTCACCTAAACCGATTATACCACCAGAACATAACGAGACACCTGCTTTTCGAACAGATTTATGAGTATCTAAACGGTCACTAAACTTTCTAGTGGATATAATGTCCTCATATTTTTCTTCGGAAGTATCAATATTGTGGTTGTACGCATACAAACCTGCATCCTTTAATCGTTGAGCTTGCTCATCATTTAGCATACCCAAGGTACAACAAACCTCCATATCCATTTCATTGATCCCTCGAACCATTTCGAGTACATTATCAAAGTCCCTATTGTCTTTAACTTCTCTCCAAGCCGCACCAAGACACATTCTAGAGGCTCCACCTTCTTTTGCCTTTTTTGCTTGACTAATTACATCCTCAGCTTTCATTAATTTTTGCGCATCGACATCAGTATGATATCTTGCTGCCTGCGGGCAATAAGAGCAATCTTCAGGACATCCTCCTGTTTTTATAGATACCAAGGACGATATTTGAACCTGCTTTGAATCGTGAAACTGTCTGTGAATACCTGCTGCTTTGTAGACCAAATCCAAAAGCGGCATATCATATAGCTGACTCACCTCTTTATATTTCCAATCGTGACGAATGTCCATAACAAACTCTTTAGATAAACAAATATAACCTTCTGAAAAATGAAATCCTAGTAGGAATACTTTGTATCTATTTTTTTTTTAAACAATACTCCTTTTTTAAAACTATCATTGATAAAATTATAAACCTTATTAAAAACCGGTGAATTACAATCAAAGGGAGCTGTTGTTGCTGTGATGAAAAACAAAAAAGCGGAATAATTCCGCTTTTTTGGGCGAAGTATGGGATTCGAACCCACGACCCCTGGAACCACAAACCAGTGCTCTAACCAACTGAGCTAACATCGCCATTTTGTGGGATGCAAAGATAACAAAAAACTTTTCTTGAAAGCAAAATTTCTATTAAAAGCATATTCGTAACTTTAATTTATGATTGAAAAAAAGCATAGGCTTAATATTAAGGGAATGACTTGTGCCAATTGTGCACTTTCCATTGAAAAATCACTAAAGAAACTAGGAGCTACTGACATAAACGTGAATTTGAGCACTGGAGAGACTACTTTTAATGGAAATATTAATTTCCAAACATTTGAAAAATCAGTTCATAAAAGTGGTTTCAGGATCGTAAAAGATGAAAAAGAGATGGGCAAATCAAAAATTTCGACCCTCTTTTTAATTTCAGTTGCATTTACTATTCCTCTAGTTGCTCACATGTTTGTAAGTAAAGACTCCTTTTTGAATAATCCTCTTTTGCAACTATGTCTTACCGCACCTGTACTTTTGACTGGTGGAACACACTTTATAAGAAGTGCTTATTTTGGTTTAAGATCCGGCGTTCCCAATATGGATTTGTTGGTTTCGACAGGTTTCCTAGCTGCATTTGTATACAGCTTATATGGTTCTTTTGTCATTGGTCATACTCATGATTACTTATTTTTTGAAACAACAGCCTCAATAATAACACTTGTTTTATTAGGCAATCTTTTGGAAGAAAAAGCAATAAAAAAAACTACATCTGCACTGCAAGATTTAGAGGAGTTAAGACCTAAAATTGTTCGCAAAGTAATTGCAGGAGAGAAAATTGAAAAGGTTGAAGTAAAGCAATTAAAAATCGATGATTTTATTAGAATAAATTCAGGTGATAAAGTACCGATAGATGGAATTATAGCATCAGGAGAACTGGAACTGGATGAAAGCCTAATCAATGGAGAAAGTAGACCTATTTATAAAAACACTTTAACAAAAGTTATCTCTGGCACCACGGTGATATCAGGATCTGCTTTGGTTCGAGTAACAAAAACATACGGTGAATCCACCATTGACAAAATAATTGAACTCGTCAAAAATGCCCAAAACCAAAAACCACAAATCCAACGAACAGGAGATAGAGTAAGTAATTTTTTCGTTCCCAGTGTAATAATTATCTCAATTGTCACTTTCTTATTTTCTTACCTAGAATTTGAAAAAAGCCTTCAAAACTCCATAATGAGTAGTATTGCAGTGCTTGTAATTAGCTGTCCATGTGCAATGGGGCTTGCCGCTCCAACAGCAATAATGGTTGGAATTGGTAAGCTAGCAAAATCTGGTATTTTGATAAAAGGAGGAACAACACTTGAAAAATTAGCAAAAGCCAATCTTATTGTATTTGATAAAACAGGAACACTAACAACAGGACAATTTATTCTCAATAAACTCAACTACTACAAAGAATCAGAAAAAAAAATCAAACAAGTTATCCTCTCTTTAGAACAGCAAAGTAACCACCCCATTGCAGAATCGTTAGTTAGAACTTTAGAGAAAGAAGTAGGCCCAATTTATTTACGAGATGTAATTGAAATACGAGGAAAAGGAGTCAAGGGTACGGATACCGAGGGAAACACCTACCAATTAGTATCCAACAAACATGCTAAAACAATCACCAAAAGAATCTTAACATCGGATTTAGTATTGTTCAATGGAACATCTGTTGTAGCCGAACTATGGATTAAAGACCAAGTAAAAGAAGATGCTGAAGAGACAATATCTTGGCTTAAAAGTCACGGATATAGAACGATGCTTCTATCAGGAGATTTAAGAAAAAACTGTGATGAAATTGCAAGAGAACTCTATTTTGATGATTATTACTACGAAAAATCACCTGAGGAGAAGTTGAAAATAATTGAAAAACTTAATAAAGACTATAATGTAATTATGGTTGGAGACGGAATTAATGATGCTCCATCATTGGCTTTAGCTCATGTAGGAATTTCGTTTGGTTCGGCTACTGATATAGCAATAAATTCATCCGAAGTTATACTCATTGATAAAAATCTAATTGCACTAAAAAAAGCTCTTTCGATCGGAAAGCAAACCTACAGGACAATTAAACAAAATTTCTTTTGGGCTTTATCCTATAATATTATTGCCATACCTATCGCAGCGGTCGGACACCTAAAACCCATTTTCGCAGCCACCTTTATGGCATTTTCTGATATTGTAGTTATTGGAAATTCAATTCTACTAAAAATCAAAAAAGGAAATTAACCTCATCAATTATTATAAAAGTAAATTAAGTGAGTAGAAAGTAAAAAAAGCCTCCATTAAGGAGGCTTTGTTTTAATCTTTTATAATCCTAAAAGATCAGACATACCATAGAAACCAACTTTATCTTTCATGAATTCAGCTGCTAAAACAGCCCCTAAAGCAAATCCCTTTCTATTATGAGCCGTATGCTTTATGTATATTTCATCAATATCGTTTTCGTATGTAACAATATGAGTACCAGGCACCTTTTCAATTCTTTTAGAGACAATTCCCAATTCATTTTCAGAAACAGTTTCTTCATTCACCCAATTGGTAACCTTTGGTAAATTATCAATAATTCCCTCTGCCAAAGTGATGGCGGTTCCACTTGGAGAATCCAGTTTTTGTGTGTGATGAACCTCTTCCATTTCTACCTTATAATCATTATAAGGAGCCATTAATGAGGCTAATTTTTTATTTATTTCAAAAAACACATTTACACCCACGCTAAAATTAGAGGCATAAAACAATCCTTTTCCAGATTCCGTTTGTTGCATACAATAGTTGATTTTATCCAACCAACCTGTTGTTCCAACTACCACAGGAACAGCAGCTTCAAAACACAATTGAATATTGTCAAATGCCGTATGTGGAGTGCTAAACTCAATAGCTACATCAGCACTACTCAAATTCTCTTTTGTTAAGTCACTTAGATTATCCTCTCCTATTTTCAAAACAACGTCATTTCCACGAGATAAGGCTATCTTCTCGATTTCCTTACCCATTTTACCATATCCAAGAATTGCTATTTTCATTTTGACCTTTAATTTAATTAGTGCTTTTTTATGTTTATTTTTCCTCAGCGCTTTCCTCTTCTTCTTTATAAAGTTCCTTCAGAAAGTTGTCTATAGCAGGAGGGTCAATTCGTTTACCAATTATTTTTCTCTCTTTGTCA
>Ga0160423_10003563_pt1 | contig 12922 bp, 3 predicted proteins | sample CRUFie14St8metaG_FD_108191 | JGI IMG/M metagenome (GOLD analysis project Ga0160423, IMG submission 108191) | Marine microbial communities from the Costa Rica Dome - CRUD Field 142mm St8 metaG | ecosystem: Environmental > Aquatic > Marine > Oceanic > Photic zone | place: Costa Rica: the Eastern...
ATAAATTGGGATGAACCTATTATTTTATGTGAGGGAGTATTTGATGCGATGGCGTTCAAAAGAAATGCTATACCTTTATTTGGTAAGACCGTACCAAAATCTTTACAGAAAAAAATAATTGAATTTGGAGTTAAAACTTTATATTTAGCTTTAGATAATGATGCAATGTCAGATACAATTAAAATAACAGATATGTTTTTATCCGAGGGAATAGATGTTAAAATTATGGTTTAAAAGATAAAGACCCGAGTGAGCTTGGGTTTGAAAAGTTACTCAAAAGTATACAAACAACATCCACAACTAAATTCTCTGATTTAATGAAATACAAACTTAAAGGTTTTTAATTTGCAAAAATTAAATGTTAAATTTGACAAGCTCAAATACATACATCACATAAGTGATATACAGATTCGTAATCTAAAAAGACATACAGAATACGAAGAGGTTTTTGAAAGAACATATAAGGAGATAGAAAAAAACAAGGACAATGCGGTTGTCTATATCGGTGGTGATATAGCTCACTCCAAGACAGATATGTCACCTGAGTTAGTAGACCAACTATCTCGATTGTTCAAAAATCTATCGGATATATGTCCAACAATTATTATAGCCGGTAATCATGATTGTAATCTTAACAACTTATCACGTTTAGATGTACTTACCCCTATCGTAAATAATCTTAATCATCCAAATCTACATTATCTAAAAGATAGTGGAGTATACAAATGTGCTGATGTATCATTTGTTGTTTGGGATTGTTGGACAAAAGAAGAAGACTTTATACTTGCAGATGACGTTGAGGGTGATACCAAGGTCGTTTTATTTCATGGGACTGTAGATAGAGCAGAAACAGATTTAGGTTTCCATCTACCATCGGATGTTCATATAGATAAATTTAAAGGTTATGATTTAGGATTATTAGGTGACATACACAAAAGACAATTTTTAGATAAGGAAGAAACAATAGCTTATTGTGGTTCTCTTGTTCAACAAAATCACGGTGAGGGATTATCACATGGATATCTTTTATGGGATGTCCCTAAACGTAAGTCGAAATATATCGAAATACCAAATGATTATGGATATATTACGTTAGATATTGATGGTGGTGAATTACCGATTATCGATAGGATGCCTAAAAAAGCTAGGGTCAGAATTAGAGCGTCTAACACAAAACCATCTGAATTAAAAAAGTGTCTTGCAATATTACATAAGAAGTATGGTATAAAAGAAATAGTCGTAACAAGAACTGATGCACTATATAATACCGATAGGGTTAGAAACGATACAATAACTGTAGGTGACATAAGTGAATCGGATGTACAATTTAATCTCATACAAGAGTATCTAAATAATAATCATCATGTGACCGATGATGTTATGTTAAAAATAAAAAATATTAACGAGTCACTTAATCAATCAATACCAGAGGAAGAAATTTATCGTAATGTAAATTGGAAGCTAAAAACATTTGAATTTGAAAATATGTTTAGTTATGGTGAGAACAACAAAGTAGATTTTAGAAAGTTAAATGGTATAGTAGGTATATTTGCTCCTAATGCTTCAGGTAAATCATCCTTGTTAGATGCTCTTTCTTTTTGTCTGTTTGATACGTGTACAAGAGCTTTTCGTGCGGAAAATGTTTTAAATAATAAGAAAGGTGATTTTTCCTGTAAACTAAATTTCGAGGTCGATGGACAAGATTACTTTATCGAAAAGAAAGCCAAAAAACAAAGAAAAGGTAATGTCAAGGTTAACATAGATTTTTATACCTTTGATGATAGTGGTGAAAAGGTATCCATGAATGGTGACCAACGTAGAACCACCCAAGTTAATATAAGAAAAGTAATCGGTACGTATGATGATTTTATTCTAACGGCTCTATCATCTCAAACTGACAATTCTGTCTTTATAGAAAAAACACAAAAAGAGAAAAAAACATTACTTGCACAATTTATGGGATTGGAGATATTCGATAAATTATGGTCTTCAGCTAATGAGGAAATAAGAGAGGTATCCGCTATACTTAAGAACTTTAAAAGGAATGATTGGGAAAGAGAATTATCGGATATAAAAACAAGTAAAGAAGAATTCGAGAAAAAACACGATAAATTATTAGAGGCACAAGAGGTAATTGATAAAACCAAAAGGTTACAAGAAGATAGTGTGAGGGAGCTCACAAGAAAACTAAAATCGATAGACAAGTCAATATCAAATATAGATGAGCTTGAAGATGAAAGGGATACCATTAATGAAGCTCTTACAGGTATAAAAATTCAACACCAACAGTCACAAGAAAAATATGACTCAAAAGTCAGTGATGAACAAGATTTAAAAAATAAAATATCTTTTCATGATGATAACAAAACTGTGGAAAAATACAATGATGCAATTGAGATAGATAAAAAAGGACAATCTCTAAAAACAGATTTAGATAATATCAAACAAGAGGTAAATGTAAAATTAGAAAAGATAAAAAAACTTGGTGATTTGGAATACGATGAGGATTGTGATTATTGTATGAAAAACCCTTTTACATTAGATGCAATTGAAACAAAAAAATCTATTGATGATGACAAGAAAAAAGTAAAAGATTTATTGATAAGAATAGATGGTTATAATAAATGGTATCAAAACAATTGGATTAAGGTAGATAGTAATTATGTTGATTATCAAGAAACTACAACTGCATTAGAAAAAATAACAACCTTAATAAATCAATCAAAACAAGAAAAACAACTGTTAAATGAAAAACAGAACAATTATTTAAATCAATTAAATTTTAATGAAGAGAAGATACAAAAGTATTATGAACAAGAGCAGGACATAGTCTACAATTCAAATATAGAAAAAGAAATACAGACAACCGAAGATAATTTAAGTGATACAAATTATAAATTAGATAAAGTCAACAGAGAAATAAATTCTGTATTTGCTGAAATAAAAGTTTTAGATACAAAAAGAAAAAATATCTTAGATAATATTGACAAGGTGGCAGACCTTGAAAAGAAATATGAAGCATACGAATATTATCTTGATGCTGTTAAACGTGATGGTGTCCCTTATGAATTGATTACAAAAGCTTTACCGACTATTGAGGGTGAGGTAAATAATATCTTATCACAATTAGTAGACTTTCAAATGATATTTGAGATGGATGGTAAAAATATAAATAATTACATAGTTTATGACCAAGATAATATATGGCCACTTGAGTTAAGTAGTGGTATGGAAAGATTCATATCTTCACTTGCCATTCGTGTAGGATTAATAAACGTATCAAATTTACCACGTAGTAATTTCTTAGCTATCGATGAGGGTTGGGGAACAATGGATTCAGACAATCTTAATTCAGTATACAACCTTTTCCAATATCTAAAATCACAATTCCAATTCACATTGATTGTATCCCATATAGATTCAATGAGAGATGCAGTAGATACATTATTAGAGGTAAAGAAAGAAAAAGGTTTTAGTAATATTATTTTTGATTAGAATATAATATTTTTTTAGTACACTTTTCTTTTATTATTTGCTCTAATAATGAGTACATCTTATATCCGTGATTTTTAGAGTAATTTTTAAGCATATCACGATACTCTTTTCTAATTTTTATTGTTACAAATTCTTCCATATAAATAAGTATTTTTTAACTACTTTTTTACTCCTTTTTATTAGTAATTATTTATCCCAATATTTATAGTATATTAGGAGTTTTCATGAACATAATCCCACGCAGATTAGTAAGACAAGATTTAGATTTAGTCGATGTTTTTATCGAGGACACAGAAAACGAATTCATAGTTGTAAAAGATATACCTGATGTATTTAGTCAAGGTAGAAATACTTTCAAAATATTTGGCTCTGAATTTTTAAAAGAGGGTATCAAATTAAAAATTGAAATACTTGACAGGCTTGGTAATACTGTTTTCGTTAATCCTATCAAATATCGTTTAAATCAATATGGTCTTCCAACACTACCATACAGTTATGTAAGTGTTGAGGTTTATAGACCACCGATTAACGTGGGTGGTGCTGCAACACTTTCTATCCTCGCAGAGCTTGATGACGAAAAAGTACCTTTCGATATACCAATCGATTTTATTGGTAGATATAATGTTAGATATCAGACTAAAATAAACATCGATGTATCCAAGGTAGTAAACACATCTCCGATATTATTTTATAAAAAACCAATAATAACCGCCCAAGAAGTTGTCAAAAAAAGATTAGTTGCACCTGGCACACTAACAGCTTCTACAGTCACCGTTTCAGGTAGTGGATTGACAGGTAAGTCGACAAGAACAACTACACCAGAAAGATATTATCCAAATCCACAAAATACAACTACCACGTCCACAGGTGAAACACAAAAGGACACAGCCGCGAATGCGAATCTTATGGAGGATGTCAGTGATTTAAAAGATGGGCCAGGCGGTAATATTACTGAGATATTAAACAAGAAAGAATTTAAGACTGGTGAGGAAAGAGTTCCATCACAATTCGCAAGAATAGCAACACCAAGATTGTTCCTTTCCGAAGAACCACCTGTAATGAAAATAAGAGCAACAGGTTCTGGTACGTTTAATTCCAAAATGGTTGGTGCTACGATAAAAATACCAAAGGAAAGTATCACTGTTTTTTATCCACAACAATATATTGGTTTAGGTAATGTAGGTGTTGGAACTGGTTTTGGCTCATTTCCTCAACAAGCGGATTTACCAGGTGGTGATGCAAACTTAGAGACTGCAGGTGTTTTTATATCTGACTATACTGGTTCGATTGAAAAGGTAGTGAATGATAAAGAGATTCATGTCAAAGAACCTTTTTATTTTAGATACGGACCAGGTAGTAGTCATCCATCTGCAAGATACTATTTAGCAGACTTTGGTAATAATCCTTATATACCAGAGAGTGCAGCAAGTAGTCAACGTGCAAACTTTACCATGTCCTTTGTTGACAACGTACCCGCGACAACCTCATCTTTTGCTTTTGATTCTTTTGTAGACCTAACAATCAAGAATACAAGAACATTTAGTGGTGATGTTTATAGGGTAAGAGTTTCTGGTGGTAGTATGACCCGAATTAGTGACTTTCCAATATTATTAGAAACGGTATTAGAATCACCTCAGTTATTAGTAGATACAAGTTCTCCATCTGGTGTGAAAAGAACAGGTTATTTTCAGAGTCAAGCTCATATCGACCAATATTGGAACACAGAATTTGGGATGACTGCAACATACGATAACACAAGATTTATCGACTCAGTAAAATTGTCAGGTAGTTTTAGTGCTGACAAACAAAATGGTTCTTTCCTATTAGATAAATCACAAACTACATTTACGGTAGATAAAGATGTCGCATATGAATTATCCTTTAGGATATTTGGTAAAAAAGGCCCTAAGATTCAGCCCGATGGTACGACCAAAGAAGAAGCAAAGATTTTTTTCCATGTATCAGGTTCGAATATAGCAGGAGATACAAATCCAAAATATGCAAATGCGGAATCCTATGGTTCAACCATAAGAGATGAACATGGAAATAAAATTGGATTGTTTTTAGGGGAGAGTGACCCATCGGAATTAACTTATGAAAAAGTATCTCATGCATTTACAATACCATTTAAATTAGATAGAATAAGTAATGATGATACCGTAATAAAATTAAGGGTCGAATCTGGTGAGTGGACAATACAAGATTTATCCTTGAGACCAGCATTAGATACTGGTTTTTCACCAGACCAATTTAAGATTAGAGTACCATTACCAACAAATACACAAAGACCCGATAGATTTAGATTCATTCTAAATTATTATTCACAAGACAACGTTGAGGCAGAAGAGATATCAGAGATTAAAGACGTAGAAGTGCAAGGTGAAGCATTATTGATTCAAGGTGAGGATAATTTAGTAAAAGGAACAGTAACAATAGGAAATGTTCAAGGTGAAGGTGTCGAGATTAAGGGGGGTAATTCTGCATACATTAGAGCGGTGGGATATACAGGATTTAAGGATGCATCAGCTGGGACAGGTGGTGGGTTTTTCCTATGGAGTGGTTCTGTAGCACCTGGTGGAGTAACACAAGATAATTACACTGGTGCAGGACTAGAGATACATGATGGTAACACAGGTGCTAATGAATCATTTTTTAAGTTTAGGACGGTAGATGCGGACAATAATAATAATAGCACGTTTGATGTAAAAACATCAAGATTTTTCTTAGGTTCAACAGGTAGTGCGTTTATAAGTGGTTCTAACGGGAATATTCAAATAAGTTCGAGTAATTTACATTTAACTGCACAAGGTAATATTACAGCATCAAACTTTTTAATGGATAGTGGTGTTATAAGAGATACCGTACAGATTTTAGGAAGTGTATCTGCGAATAGTATCTTAACACCAGCATCAATAGGTGGCAGTCCTTCAAATGTTTTAAACGCATCATCGTCCATTTCATCACAAGGTTTTGCTAAATTTGTTTCTGCATCCATTGCAGGTTTTATCGTCAATACAGAAGAAATAAAATCATCAAATGAAACTTTGAGATTAAAAGCGAGTGGCCAGATAACAGGTTCAGATGTGTTATTTGACGGCGGTACAATAGGAGGTTTTACTTTAACTTCTACTGCACTAACTGGTGGTAGTGCTGGTACAACGGTAGCACTTACACCAGGCACAGGTATACATCTTGGAAATGCTAGTTTTGGTTCTGCTCCTTTCAGTGTAACTAATGCAGGAGTCATAAAAGCAACGTCTGGTACAATAGGTGGTTTTACTCTAACATCAAATGCCATAAGTTCAAGTAATCTTTTATTAGAGGATAGTGGAGAAATAAAAACTTCTAATTTTGCAACACGATTACAAGGTTTTAGAATTAGTGCTAAAGGTAATGGTACAGCCGAATTTGAAAACATAAGAATTAGGGGAACATTAAAAACCACAACGTTCGAAAAAGAGACGGTAAATGCAGTAGGTGGTAGACTATACGTTGCAAACTCGACCGTACTATCTGGTTCAGCTACTGCGACAGACACATCTTTAAAAGTTGAGAATGCTAGTGGATTCGAGGTCGGTGAAATCATATTCGCTAAAAAAGTTACAGGCACTGGTTTTACAAAGGAGTTTATGCAAATAACCTCAATCAGTAGACAAGACCCAGCCGATGATACAGACTTTACAGGTTTTCTTCATGTTGAAAGGAGTTTTGGAGGTGCAAAAACTGGTTCGGCAATAACCGATACTGGCACAGACTTGAATGGTTCTATTAATAAAACGCAAACGTCGTTAACGGTGGATGGAAATAGTGCCGTCTTGCTAAATAAGAGAATGATAAAGATTGATGATGAGTTGATGATGGTAAGTGGTTCACCAAGTGCTACTGTTCTACAAGTTCATAGGGGTGTTGATGGTTCTGCTAAGGCTACACATGCTGATGATGCAAATATATTTGTTTTAGATAAAGATACGGCATTTCTTTTTGGTTTGGTTTCAACAGCAGAAGATTATACCGAGGGTCAGGTTTTAGTATCGACTGGTAGATTCTTGGGCGGTACAGGTACAAATACCACTGGCAGTGGTTTTATAGAATTGAATGCAAATCCAACAACTGGTGATACACCATTCATAGAGATGGTTGAAAGGACAGGTAGTGGTATCTATGACATGGAGAGAAGACTTGTACTTGGAGACCTCAGTGGATTCGTAGGTTCTGCTATTGGTAATAGGGTTGACTTGCCAGATAATCCTGGTTTTGGTTTAGCGAGTGAAAATGTATTCTTATCTGGTGGTATAAAAGCTAATAGTGGTTCTATCGGTGGTATCAAGATGGTAAGTCAAAAAATATTTACTGGTACGGGTACACATGGTAATAGTAATACAGGTTTTTTTGCAAGTGCAAGTGGTGATTTTAGTCTAAAGGACAAGATAGTATTCACAGCCGGTAGTAGTAATCTAGTGGTTAATCCAAACACACTTGATTTAAACACAACATCTTTAAGGGTATCGTCATCGAACGGTGGTGTTGTTGCATTAGGGCCAACTGCACCAACAAATTTATCATCAGCTGGAATATTCTTGACAGGTAGTGGTGCATTTAATTTACAACAAAATGTAAATTATATTCGAGGTGATAGTGATGGTATTGAGATAAATTTTCCAAACTTTAGTGTAACAAAAACCGGTATACTAACCGCGACTGATGGTAATTTTAATGGAAGAATAGAAGCAGAGACTGGTTTCTTTGGTAGTGATTCTACAAATGGTTGGCAGATAGATGGTAACAGAATCAAATCGAATGTCGTAGATGCATCGGAGACAGGTTCAATTGAAATCGATGCCACACCCCTTTCTCCGAATATAACTCTTACAAGTGGTAGTTTTGTTGCTGAAATTGTACCCGACTTTACACCTGGTAGTACAATATTAGCTGGTGGCGGTGATGCTTTTTCAGATAGTGATACAAAAGGTTCACCATCAGCAAACGAAGCCGACTCAGGTGCAATAACTATAAGTAGTGGTTCATCATCATCGGCGTTAACACTTGTCGCGGGATTTTCTGATGGAACTACTGCTGATTACAGTGGAACACGAAACAAAAGTGCCACTTTAACCGCGAATACAAACTATAGAAGTGCAGCAACAATTGGAGTGAATATAACGGTAGCAGTCCCTAATAATAGTCAACTTGCTTACACACTTGGTGGTTTTGTTAGGGTAGCAGGTACATTTGCATTACGCGATGCGTCTGATAATAGTGTGATAGGTGAAGCAGTAACACTTAACAGTCTTATTGTACCAAATAATACCGGTGCACTCTCATTTACAAAAAATGTGGTCATAAATCATTCGATAGGTGGTTCAAATAAAAACGTTTATTGGGAGGTATCGGGTCTTACTGCCACTAACGTAGCCTTGGTAGAGGATTTTGCTACATCATTGAACCCATTCTCACCAAGTCCCACAATTCCGACTAATATCACGAGAGTGGAGGTATTTTATACGAACACATCCCATGAGCCAGCTAATAAAAAGACTGAATTGGCACCTGCGGGTTTTCAATCTGTTTTACTACTGAACTCAACGATAAATTCAAATTTAAATAAGTATGTAAGAATTTCACCAGAGGAATCAAAAACACTTGATGTTTTAGGTGATACACATTTTACAGGTTCAGTCACGGTTGGAGACAATTCTAATGCGGGCACAGGTTTCTTCAGTGCACCTCAAGGTTCAACCACTAAGGCTGGGTTTAGATTCAACGGTCGCGGAACTGACATGGGTTTTGTCTCCCTTACCTCAACCTCAATTGGAGTTATTCAAAATAATGCAGAAAAATTTAGATTTTCAACAGCAGATAACAAATTTCATTCTGACGGAGATGTGATAGCTTTTTCAAATACCATCTCTGATAAACGATTCAAAGAAAATATCGTACCTATAGATAATAGTTTGGGTAAGGTACTAAAACTACGTGGTGTAGAGTTTGATTGGAAAGATGATTATAAAGAACGAGGTCATGATTTAGGTTTTATTGCACAAGAGGTAGAAAAAGTCGATGGTCTAAGTGTGCTTGTGTCAGAGGGTTGGAATATTCGAACCAAAAAAGAAGATGTAAAAGTTGTTTCTTATGAAAAAGTTGTGCCATTATTAGTTGAGGCGATAAGAGAACAACAAAAACAGATTGATGACCTAAAGAAAAAACTTGAGGAGTTGTAATGTCTAATTTACCCTCTTCAGGTGAAATATCACTTGACGATGTAATCAAAAATAGAACGGGTGGTGCAGGTACTGATGTTTCTCTAAAAGATGAATCACAAACATTTGCATCTGGTTCGGAGGTAGCAGGTTCACCACTACAGACAACTGCACGGGCAAACCTGATAGCAGCACCATTTGCATTATCAGAGCTTTACAATGCGGATTTTGTATCCGATATATTTTCAAATATCACAATAACGACCGCTGGTGGTGGTAGTGATAAGAATACCGTAGATGGGGAAGACCTTACCATAGGTTTTAATGCACCTGGTAGTGATGAGTTTACCGTCCAATTAATTGATAGTAGCGGTAACGTAGATGGCACGGAAACAAGAAATGGTCAAGGTAATGTTACATTCTCAAGTCTGGCTTTAACCGATGACACATACACACCAAGAATAAGACAAGGATTTGCCGCTGCGGATGGTGGTGACAGTATCACACACCATGATGCTATTGGGACAATAGTCGTTGCTACTCCAAGCACTAGAACTGTAGCAAATAATTCTGTGACTACAGCTATCGAACATACGATAGTAATATCTAATGCAACTGCGTTCAATGACATAAATTGGACTTTTGCAAAATCTTCAGGTGATGGTAGTGCTCCATCGAACATAGCTGGTTCAAGTGACACATCCCCAAGTGTAAACTATACTGGTGCTGGTGTCTTCACTATAGATTGTAGGGTGGATGGAACTCCGTCACAGGCGAGAAACTCATCTACAGCTACACAAGTCGAACATAGAATAAATTTTACTAAGGCAGTATCTGTAAATAATCCGAGTAGTTTGAACGAGGGTGAAGAAATTTCGGCTATAGGAACACATCAAGGTTTTAGTAGCGGTATTGATGTCGATTTAATACAAGCCTCTAATAATAGTGTGTTATTAAGCAATGACGACACTACTGATTCAAGAGTCTCGGTGACTAGCTACGATAAAAAATTCACTGCACCAGCCAGAACTGATTCAACACTATCGGTAAAGGTAAAAGCTTTTGATGGTTCGGATGAGGCTATATCAAATGCATTCAACATCTATCCACTTATATCTGAGCAGTTTGATACAAATGATTTATCGTTTGGTGCATCTGCAGTTGAGGTAAATCAAAATGTTACATTAGATGTTGCTAATGATGTTACAGATAATATTGTTGGTTACGCTTGGTCAAATGCAGGTAGTGGTAATATGACTGTCGTATCAGGTAATGCTAGTGCTGGTGATACGGATGGTAGTTCAAATGATAGTGTATCGATAATTGATTTGACTGACCAATCTCATCCCACCGTACGATTTGATACTGTAGAACAAGGAAAAACTATAAGACTTCGTTTATATGGTCGTAGAAATCAAGAAGAAGTCGCAACAAAAGATATTGATGTAGAGTTAGCAGATGCGATATCAATAAATGGTGTATCAGATACAAATGGAACAAATGCAATAACACTCACGGGTAATCACAGTGGTTTTGTCAATGGTGTGACGGTAGGTCTTGTCACAGCAGCGTCAAACACATCATTCATATCTGGTAAGTCGGCAGAAGAAACCACTAATCCTGATTCGAGATTTGTTCAGCGAAGCTTTAGTGAAAGTTTCACACCCGCTGACCAAACTACAACACAAACCCTGCAAGGTAGGGTGGTTGCGGATGGTGAATCAGATTCAGCAAACACAAGTACATTTAATTATTTTCCTCAACTAAGAAGTAACAGAAATGTAATAAATCCAAATAGAAGCACGATATTTTCTCCAGTCAATAACTCCGATACATCCACCTATCCTACAAGTGTCACCTACAGCACACCCAGTGCATCTACCGATAACGTTACGAGTCGACAATATTCTACGGACTCATTAGGAGGTTTTGTCTTTGGAAACGGTAGTGCTACATCACACTCAGCGGCAACAACGACTTATGGTGCATCAGGTGGAGCAGGTTCCGTTGGTAATAAAACAGTCAAACTTGACATAGCTGGTAATTCGAGTCAGACCTCAAGAAGCACGCATGCCTTGACTGTGAATTATGCACCGGCTATATTTAGTGTGAGTAATGTTACTGTCGGTGGTGATAATGATACAGTGAATGACACACTATCATTTAATTTTAGTAATCAAGGATTTAATCTACTATCTACGAGATTCGAGTTAATGGATGCGACTGATGGAACCACACAAAATGGTAATGACATTGATTCAACGAGTTTCACAGGTGGTGGAACTCAAGCACAGAATACTGAGAATATTACGCTAACAAGTCAAGCTTCATCATTTGGACATAGTGTCGGTGGTGATTTTAAAATAAAGATTTCATTGTTCACTAATGAATTTCAAGTCGGCACACCGATAGCTACTGCTTTAACAAATACCTTTACTACTTTCTCCGTCACTGACCAATCCGATATCATACGTGGTGTTCAATTATCGACAGCATTTTTTGGATACGTTGATAAATTACAGGCTGCAGAAAATAATTCGGACACAACTGGTGGTGTAGCAAATAGAGATATAAAAGATGCGAATGCCAGTAGTAGATTATTCTCTTTAAATTTAAATGCAGGTACATTAATAGCAACGAATAACAACCTTTCCACAGCATTCTCTCCAAGAAATGGTATTACAAATGCAAAGTTTTTTCATGATAGTAACGCGGACAAGGTAATTGAGGTGGGTGATGATGGTGTTATTGATTCTGTACGAAATGCAACACCCGACCAACCAACAATAGTATCAAGTTCTTTTACCGAAACAAGTATATTAATTAGGGTTACTGCTAATACAGAGGTGACACGGAATTTCAACACGAGTATAACACCTAGTGGGGGTTCAGAGTCAACTGCAAACACAACTGTCACCTCTCAGGCATCTAGTCACACACAAGATATAACGTTTACTGGATTAACAGATAACAAACAACATGCAATAAAAGTGAGAGGCACTAACGAAACTTTTAATGGTAGTTTTTCAAGCACCGTTAACGTCACCACCGCGGATATACCAAGTGCTGTAATTAATTCATTTACTGCAACCGCTACAAGTATTGGTGTGATTCAGATTGCTTACAATGTAAGTAACGCAAAGTCAAACGGTATAGTGATACAACGTGCTACAAATAGTGGTATGTCAAGTGGTTTAACAACAATATTATCAACCACAACGACTTCGCAA
>Ga0160423_10003564_pt1 | contig 12921 bp, 7 predicted proteins | sample CRUFie14St8metaG_FD_108191 | JGI IMG/M metagenome (GOLD analysis project Ga0160423, IMG submission 108191) | Marine microbial communities from the Costa Rica Dome - CRUD Field 142mm St8 metaG | ecosystem: Environmental > Aquatic > Marine > Oceanic > Photic zone | place: Costa Rica: the Eastern...
GATGACCTGCCTGCCAACAAGCATGCTTCTCACACCATCACCATGTGGGTGAACGTGGTGGGCGAAGGTCAAAACGATCTCCGTGTTTTCTCGGAAGGTAATACTGAGAACAGCAACCCACTGTTCAACATTGGCACGCACAATGGTGGAGCTGATGGTAGCGTTGATTTCTATCTTCGCCAGAGTGGATGGAGCACTTTTGGTCATGCCTATTCCGAGCAGCAGCCCTTTGATGGAAGCTGGCATCACATCGCCTGGGTGCAGGACGAACGTTCTCGTACCTTCTACGTGGATGGTGTGGCTGACTCACTGGAAATTCCGGATCAGGAAGAAGGCGACTGGCTGGTGAACAACACCTCCATTGGCGGCATCTTGCGCGCCTCTGCTTCCCACTGGTCCACTGGTCTAGTTGATGATGTGGCCATCTGGAAGCGTGCTCTGAGTGCGGATGAGATCAACAATATAATTCAAAATGGTGTGCCCAAGGTCACCAGCGGCAACCTGCGCCCTCTTGGCATTGCAGCTTTTGGAGCTGAGTTCACCGGAGCCGCCAAGGGAGACTCCGTCGTCTTGACTTGGGATGCCTCGGCCGATGCTTCTCTGAGCATTAACCGTGGTGTGGGTGATGTCACAGCAGCCTCAGAATTTGGAGTCGGCAGTATCGAGGTTCAAGTGGAAGAATCCACTACCTTCATTCTCACCGCTTCTAGAGGTAATGAGCAGGTGACTGCCAGCGTTCATGTGACAGCCTACGATGGAGTGGCTGATGGTTGGTCGTTGATTCAGAACTTCGAAACCATGGAGGAGTCCAGCGTCAATGGACAGCTGCGTTGGAAAAATCCTGCGGGCTCGACAGCTGTCATAGATACTGGTAACGCTGCCTTTGGTCAGGCTTTGACTTTGGAAGGCGAAGCCCTCAGCGCTATCCTTCTTGGATCTAAATCTATCTTGGAAGGTGAAAAAGCAACATTGTTTTTCCGTATGTATGGCACTGAAGGGGACGAGCTAGGCATTCAGGCTAATGTGGGACTCTCCGAGAAGCCTATTCGTTTCATCGGTGACTTTGATAACGAAGTTGGCCCATTTGTGCAGATGAGTGATATCGAAGGTTTTGGACTCGATATCTACGCCATCGATGGATTCCAGGGCGTTGCCGAGTGGTCGGGTACGACCGTCGACTACGATGAAGTCTACAATGTTTGGATGCACGTGGATAACCGTTCTGTGGAAGACGGCGACAAATTCACCGTCTTCATTCAACAGGTTGGCAGTGAGCGAGTGGAGGCCTTCAAGGACTACACTTCCGATCGCAACCCTGCTGGTAGTGCAGACTTGGGCTTGCCAGGCCCTGATCTGGATACCTTGTTTGTGAGCTCTCACAATGGTTCCTTGGTTCCTGGCCAATTTATGGTGGATGACTTCTACATCAGCCGTGGAGGTTTCAATGACACCGAGCCTCATGCTCCTGGTGCGGTAACGGTCATCCCTGAATCAGAAGAGCCCGAGCCCGAGCTAGGGGCTATTAGTAGCATTGAAGTTTCCGATGCAGGTATCGTGATTAACTACACGGGAACTTTGAAATCCTCCAGTCAGGTCACGGGCCCATATCAGGCTGTTACCGGTGCATCCGGTCCGGCTTACTCGGTGACCCCTGACCAGGCGCAGCAGTTCTATATTGCTGAGTAAGCACGGGACTTGCATTTCCATTACTTGCAGGCACCCTCTGGGCAACCAGAGGGTGCTTTTTATTGGCGTATTCAGATTCAGGTCAAAGTCAGAGTAACCCTTCTTAGGGTTTGCTTCTATCGGATTCAAGGGATTAGATTTTCAATCAAGCGATGTCTCAGTTTCTTTTTTCTGGCTATTCCAAGCTTCCCTGCTCCAGACGTGATTTTCTCTCTAAGTATGCCCTCATGGCGGGATCTGCTCTTGCCGGAACGCAGATCCTTTCCTCACTGCCAGCGGCCTCTCTTGAGCCCGTGCGAAAGGTGGCGGGGATTCTTACCTGGTATAAGCGAGGTTCGCATGCCGATGTGTTGATCGGCAAGATTCTCGAAGGCTGGCGTTATGATGGAGGTGTGGGGCCTCGGCTGGAGCTGGCCTCCCTTTATGTGGATCAATTTCCCGAGGACGACATGGCGCGGGCATTGTCAGAGAAACATGGCTTCCCCATTTTTAATTCCATCGAGGACGCCCTGAGCTTGCAGTCCGATGCTCTGGCAGTGGATGGCGTATTGAGCATTGGGGAGCACGGGGATTATCCGATCAACAGCAAGGGACAGAAGCTTTATCCCAGAAAACGGTTTTTCGAGGGAATCACCCGAGCCTTTCGTCAATTGGGCCGGGTGGTTCCGGTCTTCAGCGACAAGCATCTGGGCCCCGTCTGGGAGGATGCCAAGTGGATGTATGATCAGGCCCAGGCCCTGAATATTCCCTTCATGGCTGGTTCTTCACTGCCGGTGAGTTTTCGTCAGCCTGAATGGGCCCCTCCCATGGGAAGCTCTATGATGGCTGCCGTGGGCGTGGGGTATTCCGGCCTGGATATTTATGGGACCCACACCCTGGAAGTCTACCAGGCCATGGTGGAACGTCGTTTGGGGGGCGAGACGGGAGTCAGGTCGGTTCAATGGTTTGGAGCCGCGGAAATGTGGCAGAAGGTAGAGGATGGAACGGTCGATGCCAAGGTGCTGCAGGTAGCTTTGGATGCCACCCCAAAGGCGGGGGGCACTCCAGGCTCAGTGCGGGATCTGGAAGGAGATGGGGTGGGCTTGTTCCTCTTTGAATACGTTGATGGATTTCAAGGTGCCGTCTTCATGCTGCCCGGTTACCTGGCCGGGTGTGGCTTTGCCGCGCGCATGGGAGGAGATGCCTCCATTCGCTCGGTGGGAATTGAGGAACGTCGGGAACCGCATTACCCGCATTTTGCCTATCTGCTCAAGGCCATTGAAACCATGGTATGGACCGGCAGGCCCAGCTATCCCGTCGAGAGGACCTTGCTCACATCGGGGGTGTTGGATCGGGTATTGACCTCACGTCACCAAGATGGTCGGAAGTTGCTCACCCTTGAACTGCAGATTGCCTACCAGCCCGTGGAGTATCCCCATGCGCCCATGCCCTTGCTGGAGGAAGGGTATGGTCCATCAGCTCAGTAAAAATAAAACAGCACGAAGACGGCGCAAGAGGCCAGCAAACTTGCCAGTAGGCGGTCATCCAGTCCCTTTTCTTCTTTGGGTCGGGGAGCTTTCCCAATGGCAAAAAGCAAGATTCCCAAAGTCCACCCCGCACCAAGTATGGCAGCTACCGAGGGCTTCAGGACGCCCCTTGCCATGCATGCGCCCAGGATGGCAAAAACAACGACGGTCATCACCAGACGCCGGGCGTAGGCGGTCAGTCGCTCCTTGCTGATCAGTCCCAGCCCGTGCCAGGTGAGCTCGGCCTTGGCAGGATCGGGTTGGGTCCTCTTGCTGACGAGGATGTGCACGATGGTCGCACAGATGGCAGCAACAAACACCGCATGAAAGAAATTGAGCTCTGTCCCCAGCCAGACGGCCACCGTTTCTGACTGCCCGAGTGTTTTGGCATAAAGTGGTAACAGGCCGTAGGAAACCACCACCCCTGTCACGATGGCCGCAAACCCGCCTGCAGCGGTGGCACCTCTCCACAGCATTCCAAGCCCAAAGGCCACTACCAGGCCCGCAATGAGTCGACTCTGGTGACGGGCGACGTAGGTGAAGAAGGGTTCCTTGCTGTTGGGATCAAAGATGAAGATGGTGAGCAGTGCGGAGCCGATCACAAAGACGGCGATGCAAAAACGCCCTATGCGAATCAGTTGCTTCTCATTGGCTTGAGGATTGATGAAGCGTTTGTAGATGTCGAAGGTGATCAAGGTGGCGGCCGAATTGAGCATGGAATCGACACTGGAAAGAATGGCGCCGATCAGCCCGGCTGCCACCAGGCCTGCCAGCCCAAAACCTACCGGAGCGACGACCTCGCGCATGAGAAGTGGAAATGCAGTATCACCGTCGACCGGGACACCCGGCATGGTGGCCTGGAAGTAATAAAATGCGGCCACACCCGTGCCGATGGACATGAAGGGGATGAGCAGTTTGAAAAACCCTGCCGTAACAATGCCCAGTCTGGCCTCACGACCGGAACGTGCTGCCAGGGCACGCTGGACGATGAACTGGTTCGCACTCCAGTAGTAAAAGTGAAGAATGAGCAGGCCGCTGAGCATGCCTGTCCATGGTCGGGCGGGGTGGTTCATCGGGAGGTAGAGATGCATCAGATCCTTGCCCTTGGCGTCCAGTGCGCGCATGCCATCCCAGCCTCCGATTTCCGCCTGCCCAAAAGTCAGCCAAGCCACGATGGCGGCTCCCACCAGCATGAAGACCGATTGAATGACATCGGTGATAATGACGGCCTTGAGCCCACCCAGGATGGTGTAGGAGCCTGCTACGATGGCCATGATCAAAATACCCAAAACATACGTGCTCTGCTCAATCTGAATGCCAGCGGGCTGTCCTGCTGTAGCTCTCTCCAGTGCCTGCTGCACCTGTGCCTGATCGACCAGTAGAATGTTCAGGGCCTTGGACCCGATATAGAACGCCGGGACCATCATGACGACCACGATGATGGTGATCATGATGAGGGCATAGGCCACCCTTGAGCGGTCATCGTAGCGTCGGCTGAGATAGTCGCTCAGGGTGTAAATATTGAGTTTTCGGTAAACGGGCAGGAAAAAATAACATAGCAGAAGCAGACCCGCGATGGCCGTGATCTCAAAGTGACTTTCGACAAAGCCCAGGCTGAAACCCACCCCCATCATGCCTACGATGTGGTTGGCTGACACGTTGGAACCGAAGATGGAACCTGCCACGCCCCACCAGCGGGCTCCTTTTCCTGCCAGATAAAAGTCCTCCGCGGTGTCCTCCTTGCGACCTGCCCACAGGCCAATGATCATCACCAAAATGAGTGATCCAAAAAAGATGGCATAGTCCAGCGTGGAAAGCAGTGCTTGCTCGGGGTTCATGGAAATCAGGTTAGACTGAGGGTGGCGGGTGCGTCAACCGCACCGCCTCCAGAGCAGGTTCTGGATAGACGCCATGGATGGGCCTCAGGGCCATGCGGGTGGTTTGCCGCCACCAGGTCGCTCAAACCGCGTTCCGTAAGGGGTGAATCCCTCCGCAAAGCCTCCGTGACTCAGGAAAAACTGACCTTGTTCCACGCCCATGAAGCGATCGAGACGATGTTCGTGCCCGGTGGGGTCGTGGCTGAAGGTCGCCACAGTCAATGCCTCCCAGGTGTCCTCGTCCCGAAGGATCCACTGATTGCCATAAAGGGCCTTGCGCAGGAAATGTCCCGTACTCTCCCCGAAGTTTTCGCTGAAGCTGTAGAGCCCTTTGAGATATCCACCCTCTCCGGGCGTATCCCAGCTGGAGATCAGCATCCACTTCTGGCTATCGGGGTGAAAATAAAAACCCGAGAAACGGGTGTGGGTGGCATCGGTGGGTTCGGCAGTGACCAGAAACTTCTGGTTGGATCCCGTTTTCCATGGATATTTCAGATGACTGTGCCCTCCGGTGCCCTCATTGCCAAAGCGACCGGTGAACACGCCGTCTCCCTTGTTCACCAGGCGCACGCGATCGACTTCAGCGACGCGGTTGGGGTCGGTTGGTTCTTCTCCTCGATCCCAGACGCTGAAGATGATCCGCCGTTCTTCAGGGCTGTTGACCTGCATGCCGAAGTAACCCCTATGCCAGCCACAGGCCATGTAGTAGGTGTGGATGGGATCCTCCACGGCCGTGAGTTCGGTGTAGAAGGCTTTGACTTTGGTTTCCCTGGCAACCGGATAGAAGAGGTGGACGGATGCGGCGTTGCGACGGGGCTCCATATTGAAATGGTAGCCATCTTCCGGAAGCTCCGAAAGATGGAGGGACCTGACGGTCAGGGGATGTTGAAAATCGCCTTCGGAGGAAAGTGCGAAGTGATGGTATCCGGCCTTTGGTATGGATACGCTCCCAAAATCGATAGAAGTCTTTTGACCCGCCTGAAGGTAGATAGTACGCGCAAGCGTCTGTGAGCCAACGCGCAGCTCCAGATTGATAGGCCCATCCCCTGTGCTTTGGCAGTCCAGCTGAATTTCAAGCGATGTGGCTTGCTTGATCTGCCCATACCAGTGGAGGGAAGTATGGCCATCTCGCCAGATCAGGCAATGGTCTCGGCGTTGGATTCTGGCACCTCCATCATGGGGTTGAAGATAGGCCGTGTCCGCTGGAACGCTGAGAGTATCTGCCTGGAGCGTGGTGCAAGTCCGTCCCCACAAAAAGGAGCCTATGAGCACCAGAACCATGGTTTTTGGTGGTATCATGGGGTCTTTATGACGGATTCAAAGGCTTGCCTCAAGTCTCCATAAATGTGTGTTCCTCGAAACAAGGATTGGGTTTCCTAGGTGGCGAAGCTTTATCATACAGTCTGGAGGCAGCGCTGATTGGAGACCGCTATTGGCCCTGGTCCACCCCCTGAGTTTAGGGATTCAATACCTTGTCTTTGCCATACGAATTGAATTGGACTTCGGGAGGGTTGGTGTTACCAAACACTCGTCAACCGTTATGAAATATCCCCTCTGTTTTTGGCATGGTCTGATGGTGTTCCTGCTTTGCGGTGCAGGCTGCCAAGTCCCATCGGTCACAAGTGAGCCTTCTGAGGCGCAAGCCGCAGTCGTCGGAAAGAGCGAGCCGAGCTCTTCAGATACTTTTCTGCCTGGGCATCTGATCCGACTGGACCAGTCAGTTCAAAAGGCGATCGATCAAAAAAAATTGCCTGGTGGGGTCCTGTGGTTTCAGCAGGGGCAACGCGTCTATCGCCAGGTCTATGGTCACCGCTCCGTCCAACCAAAGATGGAGGTCATGACGGAGGAGACGCTTTTTGATGCTGCCAGTCTGACCAAGGTGATTGCGACCGCACCGTCCATCATGAAATTGGTGCAATCGGGCGATTTGTCTCTGGAGGCACCTGTCTCGCAATACCTGCCTAAGTTTGCATCCAACGGAAAGGAGGCAGTTACCGTGCGGCAGCTGATGACGCATACCTCGGGGCTTCGCCCGGGTCTTTCACTCAAGGAACCGTGGTCCGGGGTGGAAGGAGCCTTCCAACAGGCCTGCGCCGAGTCCCTGCAAAGCTCTCCTGATACCGCCTTCAAGTATAGTGACATCAATTACATTGTCCTGGGAGTTCTGGTTCAGCGGGTCAGCGGGAAGTCTATGGATCAGTTTGCCAAGGAACACCTCTTCGACCCCTTGGGCATGGAGCATACCTGCTTCCTTCCACCTTCCTCCTGGCACCCTCGCACGGCTCCCACCACCGAAGTGGATGGAGCTTTCCTGAGGGGGGTGGTGCATGATCCGACCTCTCGCCGCATGGGAGGCGTTGCCGGGCATGCCGGGCTCTTTACCTGCGCCGCTGATCTGGCCCGCTTCGCACGCATGATGCTGGCCAAAGGGAGCCTGGATGGGACGCAGATCTTCAAACCAGAAACCGTGGCTCTCATGACGGCCATTCACACGCCTGCCGAAATGAAGGACAAACGGGCACTTGGATGGGATGTGGATACGGCTTATTCCAGTCCTCGAGGATACCATTTCCCGCTGGGCTCTTATGGCCATACCGGATGGACAGGCACCTCCATCTGGATCGTGCCGCAAAGCGAAGCCTTCCTGATCTTTTTGTCCAATCGCAACCATCCCACTGAAGACGGAAGTGTGGTTGCCTTGCGCCGCACCCTTGCGACCATTGCCTCTGAGTCGATCCCGGCTGAAAATCATGCTTCCACAGCAGGTAAGGTGCTCCAGGGCATCGATCAGCTGTTGGAAGAGCGGTGGGGACGCCTTCGAGGCATGAAAGTAGGCCTGATTACCAATCACACGGGCCACACCCGCGATCGCACCTCCACCATTGATTGGATGCATCGCAGTGATCTAGTGAGCCTGGTATCCCTTTTCAGTCCTGAGCATGGCATTCGGGGTGAACTCGACGAAAAGGTCGCGGACGGTGTGGATACTCAAACCGGATTGACCATTCACAGCCTATACGGGGAGCATCGGCAGCCGTTGCCTGAGCAGCTTGAAGGCCTCGATGCCCTCGTTTTCGATATTCAGGACATCGGCTCGCGCTATTACACCTATATTTCCACCATGGGCCTGGCCATGGAAGCGGCGGCCGAGGCTGGCATTGCCTTTGTGGTGCTCGATCGTATCAACCCCATTGGCGGTGTGGAAGTGGAAGGCCCTGTTCTCATGGGAGAGGAAGATTTTGTGGGTTTTCATCCCATTCCCATACGGCACGGGATGACCGTTGGAGAGCTGGCTCTCCTCTTCCAGAAAGAAAAGAACCTGGCTCTGGATTTGCAGATTGTTCCGGTTAGGCATTGGAGTAGGGGGGATGCCTTTGAAACCACAGGACAACCTTGGACTTCTCCTTCACCCAACATGCGCAATGTGAAGGAAGCGTTCCTGTATCCGGGAATCGGGATTTTGGAAACGACCAATCTGTCAGTGGGACGAGGTACGGACACCCCCTTTGAACTACTAGGGGCCCCCTATATTGATGATCTTATGTTCGCTGCTGCGCTCAACCGATTGCATCTTCCAGGGGTAGCGTTTTCACCGATTGCCTTCACTCCCAATGCCAGCGTGTTCAAGGAACAACGCTGTCAGGGTGTCTATATTTCTATGACCGATCGATCGGTGTTGCGGCCGGTGGCACTAGGGGTCCAGATCGCACATACCCTCAAAAGGCTTTATCCGGATCAATGGGACACCAAGGGTTTGAATCGTCTGCTCCGCCATCCGCCCACGCGCGATGGAATCGAACAGGGAGCTCCTCTTGAGGAGATCTTCCAGAGCTGGCAAGCTGACCTGGAGGCCTTTCGTCAGCGGCGAGTTTCTGTACTTCTTTATTGATCCTTAGGGGTGTATGTCCATGCAAGTTTCATCCAGTCCGTTGGATCCACGTTGCAGTCTCGGGGTGGATATTGGAGGTACTAAGACTGCGATGGGATTGGTTTCCTCTCAAGGAGCACTGCTAGAATATCTTTCCTTTGAGACCCGCTCTCGAAGAGGGATCCAGGACATGGCCCTTCGTCTTAATCAAGGATTGGAAACCCTTCTGCAGCGCGCCAACCTCGAGAAGAAACAGGTTGGTGGTATGGGTGTGGGGTGTCCGGGCCCCCTGAATCTGGAGACGGGAGAAGTGCTCAATCCTTATACCTTGCCCGGATGGGAGCACGGCTCCCTTACTCAAACCATTGAGGCCACGACCGGACTCCGTGTTCGGCTTGAAAATGATGCGGATGCTGCCTTGCTGGGGGAATGCTGGATGGGTGCGGGTCAGGGGAAGAATCCCGTTCTGATGCTTACCTTTGGAACAGGTGTGGGGGGTGCCCTCTTCACCGATGGGCGTGTCTATCGTGGAGCACGCGGTGAACATCCTGAAATGGGATTGATTCCCGTCCATAGAGGCATGCCCAAGGACTATTCAGGGGTCGATGGCTCCCTGGAATCGCTTGCTTCGGGTTCTGGTATGGCGCAAAGAGGAGAATCCCTTGGGTGGCCCCATGCCCGAGCCGTCTTTGAAGCGGCGCAAGATGGGCATCCGGAAGCTTGCAGAATCGTTGACGAGGCCTTGGAGGCGGTGGGGCGGTCCGCATGGGTCTATGCCCATACCTTTTGCCCTGAGTGCATCATTTTAGGAGGAGGGTTGATGGATCATCATTTCCCCGCCTTTCAGCAGCGTATGCAACAAGCCCTTGACCAAGCCAGTCTGATAGCTAGGAACCTCATCGAGGTCGTACCGGCAAGGTTGGGAAATCAGGCCGGCATGCTGGGCGCAGCCAGTCTGATGCTAAAATCGACCTTTTCTTGAGCCTGGAGAGGGGAGCCAAGCGTTCATTGACGGCTTTATGGGAACGTGTCAGACTTCTTTTATGAAGCAATTGGACATATCGCATGTGCTGGATGGCTGGCCTTATGAGCCCGGCAAGGCGATGGTTCGAAAGGTTGAAGGGAAGGATGGGCGAGAACTGATTCAGATGCGGATCGATCTGGGGCTTCTCCAAATGTACACTTCCGGACGACCCGATGGCCAGCGTCCTCATGACGCCGACAGTTTGCTTGATTACCAGGTTCAGCGCCTGGAAGACCACCTTGCCGAACACGATGGTGAGGATGAAGGATTTTCCCTGACCAGTGAAGAGTGTCTGGCTCTCCAGCAGGAAGCGATACAGTTTCATCATCGCTACATCTGCTTTTTTCAGCTCGAGGACTTCGGAAAAGTCATTCAGGATGCCGATCGCAATCTCGATGCGATTGAGCTGGTGGAACAATATGGTCCGGAAGACCAAATGGTCTGGACCTTGCGTCAGCTCACCCCTCAACTTCTTTTGATGCGGACCCGTGCTGTTTCGGCTCTGTCATTGAATGAGAAAAACTACGCGCAATCCATCACCGACGTGGAAGAGGGCATAGAAGCATTGACGACTTTTCTCAGTGAAGATGGCAGTCCCGATTCGGCCGAACAGAATGGAGAACTTCAGGCACTTCGTCAATGGCTGCAGGAGGTCAAGGAATCGAGACCGATGACCGAGCGTGAGAAACTCGAGCAGGAACTTGATGAGGCTGTTGCCAAGGAAGACTACGAGCGAGCCGCTGAGGTTCGAGATGCCCTGAAGTGTCTTGTCGAATGACCGCAGGTATACACTTAGAGACAAACTTGCATTGAATTTATGACGGAACAGAAACCAACCGTAGGCTTTATAGGGATTGGGGTAATGGGGCGTAGCATGGCGGGGCACCTGCTAGATGCCGGCTTCTCTGTCCACGTATACAATCGGACACAGGCCAAAGCACAGGATTTGGTGGATCGTGGGGCCCGATGGCAGTCCTCTCCGGGCAAGGTGGCCGCAGTTGCTGATGTGATCATTACCATTGTGGGATTTCCTGTCGATGTGGAGTCTGTTTATTTGGGAGAAGACGGGGTTCTTGCACAGGCACGATCCGGAAGCTTGGCGATCGACATGACCACTTCCTGTCCCAACCTGGCCTCACGCATCGCCCAGGAGGCCGCGGCCAAGGGGATCGAAGTTTTGGATGCTCCCGTTTCCGGGGGAGACATTGGGGCTCGCGAAGCTCGCCTGTCCATCATGGTGGGAGGCAGCGTATCGGGGTTTGAGCGTGCTTTGCCCCTCTTTGAGATCATGGGTAAAAATATCGTCCACCAGGGGCCTGCTGGTTCCGGACAGCACACCAAGATGTGCAACCAGATTGCCATCGCCTCCGGCATGATGGCGATCAGTGAAGCCATGGCCTATGCCAAAAAATCGGGGCTTCAACCCGAGACGGTCCTCAAGAGTATCGAGAGCGGTGCTGCGGGAAGTTGGTCGCTTACCAATCTGGCCCCAAGAGTTCTCAAGGGAGATTATGCACCGGGCTTTTTTGTGAAGCACTTCATCAAGGACATGAAGATTGCGATTGAGTCGGCTCAGGCCATGGGGCTTGATCTTCCCGGGTTGCAGTTGGCCAAAAAGCTTTATGACCAGCTGGCTTCTAAAGGATGCGAGGACGATGGTACCCAAGCTTTATTCAAACTCTATGAGGAGCAATTGTAGTCTTCCAATCCTCTGAAGGAATTTCCCCCAGTAGGAATCCAATCACGCGTTTGACCTCGTGTGAGTGGTTTTTTTTATTGGGAAACGCTCGATACATTCCCTGCGGTTTGTTGTTGCCCCTAAGGTGTGAGGTGCTCAGCTATTGAGGGATGCTGGCAGAGCATCTCAAGGGTCCGTTCCACAGCACCCAGGTTGGCATCCACGACATCACGGGCAGCTTTGCCCAGGCGATCCCGCTCCTGTGGATGATCCAGCAGTTCTGTCAGGGTCGTTTGCAGTGAAGCCACATCGCCCACTTGCCTGGCAGCCTGCTTCTCCAGAAACGTGCGTGTGATGGCTCGAAAATTTTGCATGTGAGGGCCCATCAGAATGGGTTTTCCCGCCGAAGCGGCTTCTAGAGGGCTTTGTCCTCCACGAGCGAGCATGCTCTTGCCAATAAAAACCAAGTCGACATGTGGATAAAGCGATGCCAGCTCACCGGTCGAATCGAGAATCAGGACGTCGCTTGGTTTTTTCCGGCTACCTTCCGATGCGTCGGACCATTCGGATCGGCAGGCCACTGAAAGCTCCTTGGACCTTAAGGCCGTCGCGATCTGCGAGCCTCGCTCAAAATGGCGGGGCGCGATGATAAGCCTCAACTGCGGATGGCTCTTCCGGAGCTTGAGATACAGATCGGCCAGCATGGCTTCCTCTCCCGCATGGGTACTGCTGCCCAGCAAGAGGGTCTTTTCATGCATGTCGTGAGCCCTTAAAAGGGCGGGAATATCCAATGTCGAGGGTCGACTCTGGCTTCCCAGAGCGGCATCGAATTTCATGTTTCCGGTGACAAAGACCTTGGAGGAATCACAGCCCAGAGCCATGAGTCTTTGCGCATCAGAATCATTTTGTGTGCCCACTCCACTGAGGGATCCGAACAAGGGGGCAAAAATCGGTCGGAATCGATGATAGCGAAGATAGGATTTCTCTGAAATACGCGCATTGATCAAAAACACTGGAATGCGGCGGTCGAATGCCTCCCAGAGAAAGTTGGGCCATATCTCGGCCTCAGAGAGAATGATGGCTTTGGGGCGAATGACTTCCATGGATTGCCGAACCCATGGGCGACGATCGATCGGGTAAAAGCATGTGGCCGGTGGACCGGGCATCTGTTGGTGCCACTGAGCCATGCCGGTGGTGGTGGTGGCTGAAAGAATCCATTGAACCGATGGCAGTTTATTTCCCAGACGCTTGACCAGGGGAACCGATAGGAGAACTTCGCCCAC
>Ga0160423_10003565_pt1 | contig 12920 bp, 9 predicted proteins | sample CRUFie14St8metaG_FD_108191 | JGI IMG/M metagenome (GOLD analysis project Ga0160423, IMG submission 108191) | Marine microbial communities from the Costa Rica Dome - CRUD Field 142mm St8 metaG | ecosystem: Environmental > Aquatic > Marine > Oceanic > Photic zone | place: Costa Rica: the Eastern...
CGGAGAGTGCACAGCGTTATAAGCAACATAGAGAAAGAAATGCTCTTTTTTGTGGCGGCTAATAAAATCGACAGCTTCCTCAGTGATTCGAGTAGTAAGATAACCCTCTTCTTTTATGGGTTTGAAACCCCGATAAATTGGATGATTCATGTCCGAGTGGTCAAAGTAAGGGTGGGCTCCACGTCCCATAAACCCATAGAACTCATCGAACCCACGATTCATGGCGTGATATTCTTTGGTGAGCCCTAGATGCCACTTACCTAATGCCCCAGAAACATATCCAGCTGGCTTGAGTCGCTGTGGAATAAAAACCTCATTAAGTGGAACACCTGAGCCTCCTTCCCCTGCTGTGTATATTCCAAATCTTTGCTGATAACGACCAGTCATGAGTCCTGCACGCGTCGGGGAACATACATGCCCACTTGTGTAACCCTGAGTGCAGATGACGGAAGAATGAGCGAGAGCATCAATGTTAGGCGTACTGACCTCCGGGGAAGAATGCGGATTATAACTAACATCAGCATAGCCTTGGTCATCTGTGAGAATGATAACGATATTTGGTTTTTCGTCTGCCGATAAAACGAAGGGCATTCCAATCAAACTTAAAGTTATTGCATGTAGTACTCTCTGAAGTCTCATAATTTAATCGGATGGGGTAAGGTGAAAAAGGAATAAAATGGTCGGACCGGGGAGATTTGAACTCCCGACCTCCACACCCCCAGTGTGGCGCGCTAACCAGGCTGCGCTACGGTCCGTCCCGAAAGGAGCCGCATCCTAGCGGTCGGTAAGAGAATGACAACCCTTTTCAGTGGGCCACCTTCAGCACGATGGTGGTGAAGTCGTCCGGCTGATGATCAGCCGCCTCATGCAATCGGCCGGCCTCATGCAGGCCCGCCACGATCTCTGCCGCACTCTCCACCTGATGAGTGCCCAGCGTCTGCACGATCCGTTCCTTGCCGAACATTTCGCCGTCTTCGGAGGTGGATTCCTCCACGCCATCGGTCATCAACGCCAGTAGATCGCCAGGCTCCAGAGGGAAATCCTCACTCACGGTGTACTCAGTATCCGGCCGAATACCCAGTGGAATTCCAGTGCGCTTGAGCTCGCGTTTCAAATGTCCGCTACCATCCAGCCACAACGCTGGTGGGTGCCCTGCGCTGGCATAGCAAACGGTGCCAGTCTTGGGGCTGAGCCGCACGAAGAGCAGTGTGACAAATCGTTCCGAACCAGTGTCCTCAGTGAGTACGCGATTAGCACGCGTGAGGATCTCACCCACGTCATCCAAATCCGCCGCCAAAATGCGCAAGTACGCCCGTGTCTCGGCCATCAACAACGCCGGCCCGATGCCGTGCCCGGTCACATCCCCCACTACCAACCCATAATCGCCGTTAGACATGGGCACAAAATCGTAATAGTCGCCGCCCGTTTGCTCCGCACTCTCAGTAAGCCCGGCCAACTCTAGGCCATCCAGTTGTGGAGCTTCCTCGGGAAACAGCCGCTGCTGAATCTCGCGCGCGATGCGCATCTGTTCATTGGCCGCGTGCAGGGCATTCTCAGCCTCGCGATGGCGGGTGCGATCGCGGGCCTCGCGCACCTCGCGTTCCACCGCCGGCACCAGCCGCGCGAGATTACCTTTCATTAGGTAATCATGTGCGCCGGATTTCATGATCTGCACGGCCAGATCCTCTCCAATACCGCCACTGATCACTATAAACGGAATATCCCGCCCGCTCTCCTGTAACAACCGCAGGCCTTCTGAACCGTTGAATTCCGGCAAATTATAATCTGCCAGAATGATATCCCACACCTCGTTCTCCAGTGCGCGAGTGTATTGCTCGGCCGTCTCCACACGTTCACTGGTCACCTCATAGCCGCCGGCCTGAATCAGTCCGACCAACACTTTCGCGTCGAGCGCCGAATCCTCAATAATCAATACGCGCAGGATTTTACTCATGGCCGCCCTCCCCTTGGTCGGCTTGGCCGTTCAACTCGCGTACCTTGGCGGCGATGTTTTCCTGTCGCATCAGCGATTCACCCACTAGAATCGAGCGCGCGCCGCTGGCCTGCAGCTGCTCCACATCCGCCCGTGTATGAATGCCACTCTCGGCCACTAGCAAGGTTTGAGATAAATCCAGTTCCGCCGCCAACTTGCCGGTTGTATCGAGATCAACCGTAAAGGTTTTCAGATCACGGTTGTTCACGCCAATCAACGGCGCCTCCAGCGCCTTGGCTCGGGCCAATTCTTCCGCGTCATGTACTTCCACCAACGCCGATAACCCGGCGCCCACGGCCAATTCATGAAACTCCCGCAGGCGATCGTCATCGAGGATCGCCACAATTAACAGAACCGCGTCCGCGCCCCATTCGATAGCCTCGGCAATCTGCCGGGCATCGATCACAAAATCCTTTCGCAACAGCGGCACATCCACCGCCTCACGAATTTGCCGCAGATACTCTGGCGAACCCTTAAAATACTGCTCATCGGTCAATACTGAGAGACAACTCGCGCCGGCCATTTCGTATTCCTGCGCGATTTGGACCGGATCGAAATCCGGCCGAATGATGCCGGCCGAAGGCGAAGCCTTTTTCACCTCGGCAATTAACCCCACATCGCCGGCACGCGGCTCCGCCAAAGCCGCCGTGAAATCCCGAACGCCACCGCGAGCCGCCACTTGGGCGCGCAGCGAGTACACCGTGACCTCCGCTGTCGGCAGCGCTGCCAGCTCCTGTTGCTTCGTGGCCACGATTTTGTCCAGAATGCTCATTCGTCATCCTCCCCCGCAATGCGTTTGGTCGGGCACCCCGCCTGCAGCCAACCGTTCACGAAACTGTCCAGATCGCCGTCCATCACTTCCTGCACATTGCCGCTCTGAATCGCCGTGCGCAGATCCTTCACCATTTGGTAGGGTTGAAACACATAACTCCGAATTTGATTTCCCCAACCGATCGCGCCTTTGTCGCTGTAGAACCGTTCCATCTCGGACTTCTTTTCGTCCTCACGTTTGGCATGCAATTTGGCGAGCAACAACTTCATGGCCGTAGCGCGGTTTTGATGCTGGCTACGCTGCGTCTGACTCGCCGCCACAATGCCGGTGGGAATATGCGTGAGCCGCACGGCCGTCTCCACTTTGTTAACGTTTTGACCGCCCTTACCGCCACTGCGGTAGGTGTCCACCCGCACTTCGCTCGGGTCGATCTCAATATCGCCTTCATCCTCCAGCTCCGCCACCACATCCACGCTGGCAAAACTCGTGTGCCGGCGCTTATTGGAATCAAACGGCGAAATGCGCACCAACCGGTGCACCCCGCGCTCGGCCTTGCTAAACCCAAAGGCATTTTCGCCCTCAATGGTTAGTGTGGCGTTCTTAATGCCGGCCACTTCTCCGGGTGTCAGGTCCTGTACTGTCACCGACCAGCCGCGGCGCTCACACCAGCGCTGGTACATGCGTAACAACATGTCCGCCCAGTCACAGCTTTCCGTGCCGCCGGCGCCAGCGTTGATGGTGAGGATGCAGTTGCACTTGTCCTGCGGATCCTTGAGCATGGCCTGCAGTTCAAGGACATCCAGTGAGCCAATAAATTGATCGGTGTCAGCAGTCAGTTCCTCGAGCAATAGAGCCTGCGTTTCCTTATCCTCTTCCGCGCCCAACTCCACCATCCCTTGCAGGTCGGCCAGTTGAGATTCGGTTTTTTGAAAGATCTCTACCTGCTTGCGCAGACGCGCCGATTCCTCGGAAAATTTCTGAGCCCGCTCACGGTCATTCCAGAAATCATCGGCGGACATGATTTCCTCCAACTCCTGAACGCGCGCTTCACTATGAGCAACGTCAAAGAAACCTCCGTAACTTCTCCAAGCGAGACTTGGTTTCGGTTAACTGGGCTTGTACCGCATCGAACATAAGCGCCTCATTTAGCCGCTTCCTCTGCGGATGCCGAGTCCTTTTTCAATTTCGCCGCACGCCGCATGCACAAAATTCCGCAAGCCAGCACACAGCCCCAGCTCAGCCAATCGCCTGTGCGCTGGTACCCCGTCGGAGCATGTGGCCCCGCACGCAGTGGCACTTCCACCACGCGTACCCCCGTGGAATGCACCGGCTCGGTTACCCCATGAAATCGCCCATACTCGTCCACCCAACCGGTGATGCCGTTATTGCAGCAACGCACCAAGGGCCGCCGGTTTTCAATCGCCCGCCACGCCGCCGTGCGGGCGTGCTGCCATTGCTGATGACTGTCACCAAACCAGCCGTCATTCGTTAGGTTCAGCAGAAAATCCACCTCCGGAGTGGCCGCCCGCCGTGCCAGCTTGGGCACCACGTCCTCAAAGCAAATAATCACCGACGTCTTGGCTTTCCCCATATCAAACACCACCTCGCCGCCGCCCCGCCCAAAATTCCCCACCGGCGCCAGCTTCTTGAGAAACGGCAACTGCTCCGAAAACGGCACATACTCGCCAAACATCACCAGATGGCGCTTGGCGTAGTTCGGCCATTTCATCTTCTTCAACTCTCCGAGAAAAGAATCTTCCGGCGGCACCAACACGGCGCTGTTGTACGGCACATTATTGGTCGCCGTATCCGCGCCCCACACCCGCCACACGCCCTGCTCGGCAATCGCTTGCTCCAGCTGCCCCATGCGTTGGATGACATTAGTGGGATTCAGCACCCAAAACGGCGGCAGTGATGCCTCCGGCCAAACCAACAAATCCGGTTCCTTCGCCACGGCCCGATCGGATAAATTCATCATATGCTCAAACCGGTCCGCCTGACTCACCGGATCGTTTATGTTCCACAGCACCGTTTGCGGTATAGCTGGCTGCACCAGTGCGATCTTGAGTGAACCGCGTCGTTCGGCCAACGGTTGTGAAAGCGCCCACTGACCCAAACCCAAGGCCACCAGCAACAGTGCAGCCGGCCCGGCCAGATCCCTTAACACCGCCGGCTCAAAACGATCCTGTTCACGCCAGCGCCAGAACACCAACAAGCCACCCACTGACCCCCAAGCCACCACCAGAGAAACCCCCAAGACCCCGGTGAACTGCGCTAGCATGGCGAGTGATGTCCAGTCCAGCTGCGAGCCGCCCAGATAATTCCAGGGAAACCCGGTGATTACCCAGCCGCGCAGGCATTCCATCGCCACCCACGCGACGGCGCAAGTCGCCCCCCAACCGAACCGTTGACGCCAGGCCATGGCCGCCACTTCCGATCCAGCCGATGCCGCCTTGCCGGGAAACAGCCACCAACAAAAAGCTGCCCACAAAGCCGGGTACAGCGAGCAATATCCGCTGAGGGCGATCCAGCCCGCAATGTTACTACCGGCCACCGGGATGTAGAGCACCCAGCATAGTGAGGTAAAAAAATGAGCTGCCCCGGCAGCTAGGCCCAATCGAAACGCGCGCTTCGGTGCCGCCGCCGTAGCCCACAACAGCAGCGCCGGCGCAAGCCATGCCGCCGGCTCGCATTGAAACGGCGCAAAGGCGCAAGACCACACTAAGCCAACCACGCCAGCCTTAATCCAGTCGCTGCTGTTGCGCTTGCTGCCGTCCACGCGCGCAGTGTGCCCATTAGCGCTGGCAAGGCAAGTGCGCCCTGTTCACGCGCATTTTGCTTTGCCCGATTTTCATCCTGCCGTAACGTGACCGCCGCCCGACTCATATGAAACAAGTTCGCATTGGCAGAAGTACGTTGAAAGGATCCCGGCTCGCCTTCGGTTGCTGGCGCATTGCCGGCACGTGGGAAGGGCGCAAGGTTACCGCCAAAGCGCGCGAAGCCGGGCTCAAGGCTATCCTTACCGCCCATGAAGCGGGCTACACGCTGTTCGATCATGCGGATATTTATTGCGAAGGCGTTTCCGAAGAATTGTTCGGGCTGGCGCTTAAGCAATCCAAGGCGCTAAAAAAATCCGCCGTCATTGCCACCAAATGCGGCATCCGCATTCCGGTAGGCAACGAGCCGTACCGTTACGATTTCTCGGCCGATTACATCATTCAATCCTGTGAAAAATCGCTGCAGCGCATGGATGTCGATTGCGTGGATATTTATCAACTGCACCGTCCCGATTGGTTGATGGATCCCGACGAGGTTGCCAAGGCCTTCACCACACTCAAGAAGGCCGGCAAGGTGAGGCACTTTGGCGTGAGTAATTTTCGCCCCTCACAGGTGAGCCTACTGCAAAGCGCTCTGAAGGATCCGCTACTGGTAAACCAAGTTGAGCTGAGCCTGCTACAGCTCACTCCGTTTGAAGACGGTACCTTGGATCAATGTCAGGAACACAAGATTACCCCCATGGCTTGGAGCCCATTGGCCGGGGGTTTTTTGGGCAATGGCAAAAGCGCAGTACTGCCGTCCCAGGAAAAATATAAGCCCACCAAGATCCGCCGACGGCTCGATGCCATGGCGCGTGAACTGGGCGCCAGCCGGGCGGCCGTGGCCCTAGCGTGGCTGATACGGCATCCATCCGGAATTATCCCGATCGTGGGCAGCACGAAATCCGAACGCATCCGCGAACTGGCCGGGGCAGACGAATTACAGCTCACGCACGAGCAATGGTACACCCTGCTCACCTCCGCCTTGAAGGAGGATCTTCCCTGAGCACACCCGCCCAGCTCGGCTATAGCATGCCGGCTGAGTGGGAACCCCATGCCGGCACGTGGCTCACGTGGCCGCGCCGTGAAGGCATCAGCTTTCCGGATCTCTACGACCGCATCCTGCCCGTGCTCGCCGCCATGGTCCGCGCCTTGGCTGAAGATGAAGGCGTTTTCATCAATGTTTGGGATGCCGCCATGGAAACCGAGGTGCGCACTGTGCTGTCTGAACACGATATGTTGAACGATCGTGTTGAATTTCATCATCACCCCGCCTCCGAACCATGGTGCCGCGATCATGGTCCGGTCTTCATCGTCAACCATTCCGAACGCGCCGTGGTCAACTGGGGATACAATGCGTGGGGCGAAAAATATCCGCCGTACGATCTGGACAACGCCATTCCTGAGCGCATTGCAACCGCGCGCGCCCTGCCCTGTTTCACGCCGGACATGATCCTCGAAGGCGGCTCGATCGAGGTCAACGGTCAGGGCACGCTCATCACCACCGAGAGTTGTTTATTAAACCCCAACCGCAACCCCGCACTGGATCGCGCCGCGATCGAACAACAGCTACGCGATTATCTCGGTGTACGAAACATCCTGTGGCTCGGCGACGGGATTGTTGGCGACGACACCGATGGGCATGTGGATGATCTCACGCGCTTTGTGGATACCCAGACTGTCGTCACCGCCGTGGAGCCCGACCCGCAGGATCCCAATCACGTCTCGCTGCAGGCGAACCTCGAGCGCCTGCAAGCCATGCGCACCGAAGACGGCACCCCGTTGCGCGTGATTGAGCTGCCCATGCCTGAACCGGTGTGGCATCAGGGCGAACGTATGCCGGCCAGTTACGCGAATTTCTACATCGGCAACCGCACGGTGTTGATGCCTGCCTACGGACAGCCGCGCGATGCCGCCGCACAGATCATCCTGCAACAATGTTTCCCGAACCGCCGCGTGCTGGCTCTGGATTCCTCCGATCTCATCTGGGGTCTGGGCTCGTTCCATTGCCTCACTCAACAGGAACCGCGGAGCTGACTATAATTACGGCTGCATTTTAGAATCGTTTTCCCTTGCCCTGCAGGGTCTTGCTTCGGTTCAATTCCTAATATGAGCACGGTGGACCAATTCGCCAGCGTCTTCAACGCCGCCTCCCAAACGGCGTTTCAACATCAACCGCCCGCGCTGGAAAACGCCCTTGTGGTGACCGATCTGGAGCCGGACGCCGCTGAGAAGTATGCCGGAAGCGTCCGAACATTTTTCGGGGCCGTCACCGGCAAATGGGAAACCGTGCACGGCGGAGAGTTTGCCACGGTGAAGGAACTGCTCAACCTCGTGGAATCCCACAAGCCGGGCTTGATCGTGACCTACCGGCACCTGCACAGCGAGGCATGGCGCTGGCCGTACAGTTTGGGCGAGCATCTGGATGTGTTAATTCAGGAAAGCGCCCCGCCCGTAGCCATCCTGCCGCATCCTGATCGCGAAGGCGTGCCGGAACGCGCACTGAAAAACACCGACAGCGTCATGGCCATCAACAGTCACTTGGTCGGCGAAGATGCCCTTGTGAATCACGCCGCCGTCCTGACTGCCATTGGCGGCACCCTGCATCTCACGCACGTGGAGGATGACGCCGTGTTCGAACGGTATCTCGATGTGATCAGCAAGATCCCGGAGATTGATACCGATGTCGCCCGGGAAACCATTCAGGAACAGCTTCTACGCGAACCCTCGGTCTACATTGATTCCTGCGAAACCGCCCTGCGCGAGGCCGGTGTCGACCTCAGGGTGGTTAAGCACGTCACGCACGGCCATCGTCTGGAGGAATACCGAAATGCCATTAAGGATCATCAGGTTGACCTGGTGGTCTTACAGGGCCACGACGAGGATCAACTCGCCATGAATGCCACGGCATATTCAGTCGCCGTGGAGCTGCGTACCACTCCCCTGTTGATTGTCTAAGGAGATCTCATGAGCGAAGCCGCTGAATCTGCACCCGCAAAGAAGAAACTCCATAATCCCCTGCACGTCACCATTATGGTTGTGCTGGTCACCGGCCTGTGCGCCTTTCTCCTGCATAACGGCACGGAGCAAAAATATGTATTCGGCATCCTACTCGCCGTCACGCTTGGCATGCTGGCTTTGGAGAAAATCAATAAAGCCATCCTCGTGCTGCTCGGCGCCGGTATCGCCCTGTTATTGGCCACTTGGCAGGGGATCATTAAGGGCGGGGAAATGCATGATGGGCATTACATGCCGACCTATATTAAGATGGTTGATTGGGGCACCATCGGCATCATCATTGGGTCCACCATTTTCGTGGAACTCATCTCGCGCAGCGGCCTGTTTGCGTGGATCAGTGTCAAAATTCTCAAAGTCTCCAAGGGCGATCCGTTTAAACTGTTGATCTGCTTCTCCGGCCTCACGGTCGTGTTCAGCGCGTTTCTGAACAACGTAACCGCCATGATCATTGTGGGCTCGCTCACCATTGTGGCCTGTAAAAAACTCAAGCTCTCCGCCATGCCATTCCTGTTGGCAGAGGGCATCTACACCAACATCGGTGGCCTATTGACGCTCATCTCGTCCATCCCGAACATTATCGTCGGTACCGCAGCCAACATCGGCTACACGCAGTTTCTACTCGTCGCCGGTCCGTACTGCATCCTTGCCTTTGTGGTGACGCTTTATCTGGTGCGCTGGCTGTTCAAAATCAAACCGCTTACCGATGAAGCTTCCAAGACCGAGGCCAAGAGCATGGTTGATGCCTTCGATGAATGGGAGACGGTCAAGGATCGTAAATTCTTTTATCTCTCCGCCATGGTGCTGGGCGCCATTATCCTCGGCTTTGCCCTGCACTCCTCCATCCCTGTGCTCAAGGATATGGGACTCGAGGTAATCGCCATCCTCGGCGCCACGGTGATGTTGGTGATTTATCCCACCGATGTGGAAGGCGTGCTCAACGAGGTCGAATGGACGCTGGTTCTGTTTTTCGTCGGTCTCTTCGCCCTGTTGGGCGTCATGGGGAAAGCCGACGTCCTGTCCATGATCGGCGAATGGCTTAAATCCCCGCTAAGTTCCGGCTCCTATTCCGGCCCCATGGCCATGATGTGGAGTAGCGCGTTCTTCAGCGGCCTCACCGATAACATCCCACTGGCCGCGGTGTTGGCCAAGGTGCTCAGCGGTTTTCAGTCCCAGATTGGCGATCTTGCATGGTTCGCCGAATACGGCCATCTCCTTTGGTGGGGCCTCATCTTCGGAGCCGGGTTAGGTGGTAATTTTACGCCGATCGGCAGTGCCTCCACCGTGGTGGCAATCGGGATTCTTAAAAAAGAAGGCCATAACATCACCTTTATGCAATACGTGAAAATCGGGGCCATCGTAGTACTAGTCCAGCTCACACTAGCCACGGCCTATCTCTTTGGTGCCGAGAAAATTGGGCTCATCCAGAAGCTCGATCCCAAAGCCGCGGCTGCCGCCGGGCATGTGACCGATGACAATGGCACCCATGGACATGGTTCGGATGGCCATTGACCCAATCGACGTTTCCTGCTAAAGGTTGTACCTAACATGTTGAATTTACCCGTACAAACCCTTGGCGTAACGGTAATACCCGTAGTACTTGCCGGTGCCGCTGAGGCTTGTCGAGGCTAGATAACTTTCGACAAAGACCCGCGGCTGGAAACGGTCGTGGGTCTTTTTCTTTCGCCCAAACCGACCGCTTCCCCAGCCGACCAACCCAGAGAACCATGAGCAAACCCACCCGCAAGAGCCGCAAGAGCAAACCCAAGACCACCACCCGTCGCAAACTCGGCCGCCCCATGAAAGGTTGCGAGATTCTCGTGGCCGCGCTGGAGCGCGAGAATGTGGACACCATTTTTGCCTACCCCGGCGGTGCCAGCATGGAACTGCACCAGGCCCTCACACAGTCCGAGCAAATCCGCACTATTCTGCCCCGGCACGAACAGGGCGGTTCATTTGCTGCCGAAGGCTACGCACGCGCCACCGGTAAAGCTGGCGTTTGCATGGCCACCAGCGGCCCCGGCGCCACCAACCTCGTAACCGGCATTGCTGATGCGTGGATGGACAGCACACCACTCGTTGCGCTCACCGGCCAAGTCCCGCAGGCGATGATCGGCAAGGGTGCATTTCAGGAAACCGATTTCTACGGCATGACCCTCGGGGTCGTGAAACACAGCTATCTCATCACCGACATCCGCGATATCCCGCGCGTGGTGAAGGAAGCTTTTCACATTGCTCAAACCGGCCGTCCCGGCCCGGTGATCATTGATTTTCCGAAAAACATCCAGCAACAAACCGCCCAACCAGTGTGGCCCACCAAAATTGATCTGCCAGGCTACCGTCCTGACCCGAAAGCGGACGATCTGGAGCTTAACGAAATCATCGGCCTGATCGAGAAAGCCGAGCGCCCAGTGCTCTATGTCGGCGGCGGCATCATCACCGGCGAAGCCTCTAAAGAACTGCGGGCCTTTTCCGAGGCCACCAAAATCCCTGTCACCACCACCATCATGGGAGTGGGCGCGTTCCCAGAGGATCACAAACTCTCCCTGCGCTGGCTCGGCATGCACGGCGCCGCCTACGCCAACTGGGCCGTGAGCGGCGAACTCCGTAAAGACGCCAAGGGCAACACCCGGAAAATCGCCGATGGCGCCGATCTCCTCCTCGCTTTTGGCGTGCGATTTGATGACCGCGTCACCGGCAAGGTGGAGAAATTCTGTGAAACCGGCACCATTGTGCATGTGGATCTCGACCGCTCGGAGCACAACAAAAACAGGCACGTGCAACTGCCCATTCACAGCGATGTGAAATACGCCCTCGGCAAATTGGTCAAGATGGTCAAGACCCGCCCGATCAAGGCCCGCTACACCAAATGGCACAAGCAGATAGCCGAATGGAAACAACGCGCCCCACTCGGCTACAAAGTCACAGACGAGGTGATGAATTCCATGCACATGAAGGATCACCTCAAGGGGAAGGAAGACCAGGTGATCCTGCCGCAACACGCCATTGCCACCCTTTTCAAGGAAAGCAAAGGCGACGCCCTTATAACCACCGGCGTGGGCCAGCACCAGATGTGGGCCGGCCAACATTACGTGTACAAACACCCGCGCCAACTCATCACCAGTGCCGGCCTCGGCGCCATGGGCTTCGGCTACCCGGCAGCCCTCGGCGTGAAGGTCGCCCACCCAAACAAGGAAGTGATCGACATCGACGGTGACGGCTCTTTCCTGATGAACATTCAGGAACTTGCCACTGCCAAGATTGAGAAGATCAACGCCAAGGCGTTGGTGTTAAACAACCAGCACCTCGGCATGGTAGTGCAATGGGAGGATCGCTTCTACAAAGGCAACCGCGGCCACACCTATCTGGGCGATCCGGATAACACCAAGGCCATTTACCCTGATTACCCCGCCATGTGTGCCGGCTTCGGCGTGAAATGCGAGCGGGTGATGTACAAAAAAGATCTCCCTGCCGCCATGCGCCGCATGCTCGCGGCCAAGGAACCCTACGTATTGGAAGTCATTACCCCCTACACCGAACACGTGCTCCCCTTCATCCCCGCTGGCCATACGGTGGCGGATATGATTTACTAGCGCGCGATGAGGTCGCTCCTGTTGATTCTGTTTATCGGCTTGATACAAGCCGACGCCAACCCGCTGTTGCTGAATCAATTGGCCGAAGGCAAACTACCCGCCAACCTGAAGGTCATTAAGGTCGGCCCCGGTGCCCTCGGAAAAGTGCGTGTCACCACGGAAAACGTCCCCCATCCCACCACTGGTGTTACCGAAAAACAACGCGTCCTAGAGATCACCGGCGGCGATGCCGCAGCCAGCCATTACACACTGGTATTCCTGAACCAACCGGTTTACAGCAACCTCTCCATTTTCACTCGCTTCCGCATCGTGGACGGCGAAGGCGTCCGGGCTGCCGGCGTAATCTTCCGCATGCAGCCCAACCAAAAAGACTATTACCTACTCGCCGTGAAACCCGAGACCAAGGAGGCTTTCTGGACGGTGTTTCAGGATGGACTTCCGGTAAAAGGATTCAAGTACGACGAGGACCAGTTCATTTCCCCCAAGGACGGCTGGCAATCCATCAAACTACAGGCTGAAGAAAACACCTCCCGCTGGACCCTGAACCACCGCCGAGATTTCATCACCTACAACCCGGAAACCACTCCTGATTACCGCCGCGGCATGGTTGGTTTTTGGGTGCGCAGCGATTCACGCGTACAATTCGCCGCCACCGTCATTCGCACCCTAAAGGAGGAAAGACAGCATCAACTTGTCGCCATTCTCAAACAAATCGCCCGCGAAAACAACCG
>Ga0160423_10003566_pt1 | contig 12918 bp, 13 predicted proteins | sample CRUFie14St8metaG_FD_108191 | JGI IMG/M metagenome (GOLD analysis project Ga0160423, IMG submission 108191) | Marine microbial communities from the Costa Rica Dome - CRUD Field 142mm St8 metaG | ecosystem: Environmental > Aquatic > Marine > Oceanic > Photic zone | place: Costa Rica: the Eastern...
CCAAGTAGAGGTTCCTCTATCACTGCTACAGCTGAACGATGCCAAATTTCCAGCCTGTCTAATGTTGAAGGGGGGATCCTATTAGCTACTGGTTGAGACCACTCTAACAAGTATAGAAAAATAATTGGCACGAGCATAAAAAAACTCGTGACCGATATAATGATTAAATTCAAAGTTAGGCGGGGAAAAACTAAAGTTAAGAAAACAGTTATAAAGGCAAGGACAAAACTTACTTTAGCCGAGTTTGAATCACCTAGAGTGGCTATGCAAAACGAGCTGATTAGCAAAAATACTGCCGTAATTTTAAAACCCCGCTGAAAGACCAGGAATGAAACTGGCCATATCAAAATGACCAACGCACTAGTCCCTCTATTGAAACGAGAGAGTGCCACAGAGTTATCCAACAACCGTTCTGTAACAGTCCTATAAAGATAAGCATCCGTAACGAGTTCAAGAGCTAGATAGGTAACGGATAAAATAACACTAATCATTAAAAAAGTACTAAGAGTGTCAAATTTTAAACTTGGCATTACCGTCAACCGAGAAGAGGCTATCCAAATTAATAGGCCAAAAAATAAAACTTTTTCGAAAGCCTTATTTACGCAAGGAGCACAAGAGTCATTCAGATAATGCGTAAAAGATATGTAGACACATAGAGTGAGGAAAAGAAGCAAAACTTTCCTATCTGGACTTAAATCACTAGGTCGCGTAAGCAAAGTGCAAAAAAACAAGGTAATAATTACGATAATGAATATGACCGCCATTGACTGCTTTGCTATTAATCCGGCTGGCAGGAATACAGAGAGTCCTAGAAGCAATACTAACCACTTTATGGCATCGACTTTATCTTTAAACCTATTCGTCATTTCGCTCTTGCATGTAATCAGCGTAGGATTTTTCTTCTATTACTGAAGAACCTAGCAGCACATTAATTTCTTTTTTTACAGCTGCTCTTTTGTCGTTTTGTCGGTAAACGCTTCTGGCTAACTTAATGAATTTGTCGCCAAAGTCGCCTCTTTGTTCACATAATCTTATATCATCCTCTATATCCCAAAGCGTCTCATTTATGCTTTTTAGGGAGGCTCGGAGATCCGTTAAATGATGGGTAGCTGAAATATTTTTTCTTAAACATATATCAAGCGCCTCCAATTCTTTAACGACATTCCTATTTTTTTCTGGATCTCTGATATTTTTAACTTTGATTTCTAAAATAGTAATTTTGTCTATGAGCTCCCCCGCTGAAGCTGGTATTAAGATATCCAAGATAGAAAACTCCTCAAAAAAAATTGGTCCAAAAAAAGAGCGTTTCACAAGAGGCAACTAGACACATCTTAACCTTTTAAAAAACAAGTACAATTTAAGTGTGTATTTTTGTGAAAATTAAGGTACTTTTCCCGGCTAAAAATGCTCAAACAATAATTTTCGCATCCTGCTTATAAGGTTTTGCTGTGTTTAACGATCTGTTTACAATCAAAAGCAAAATCTCTCTTGAATGGAGTATCTTTCGTGAGTAAAGCCCTCAATAACAAGCAAATCGATTATTTTTGGGAGAATGGATATTTAACAGTTGAAGATGCAGTTACTTCATCTCAACTAGAAAAACTGAAAGCCGAGGTAGCCGGATGGGTGGAAGAAAGTAGGAATCATTCTGAACCATATGGCCAACCTACGATTGATGGGCGCCCGCGATTTGACATGGGAACGGAGCACACTGCTGAAAAACCTGCACTGCGCCGCGTTAATAATCCTTCGGACATCTCACCTATATACTATGAGATTATGTCAGATTCGCGAATGGTGGATATGGTCTGCGACTTAATTGGAAAAAACATAAAATTTCATCATTGCAAGATAAATTTAAAATGCCCTGGCGGTCACACCGTCGTCCATTATCATCAAGACTTTGCTTTCACACCTCACTCCAACGACGATGTTGTGACGGCACTTTTAATGCTCGATAACGTAACGCAGGATAATGGATGCCTAATGGTTGTTCCTGGCAGCCATAAAGGCAAAATGTATTCGTTATATGAGGACGGGATATTTGTGGGGCGGGTTAGTGCCGACATAGAAAATAAGCTCGCTAAAAAACAGGTACCCGTTTTGGGTAAACCGGGGGACGTTTGTCTAATGCATACCAGACTGGCACATGGGTCAGCAGCTAACCACTCTGATAACCCTCGGGGATTATATATTTGTGTCTATACAGCTGCAGATGCTATCCCTCTAGCGAAGAATCCAATGCCAAGTCTAAATGAGGGCAAAATTATTAGAGGAGAGGCTGTTACATCTGCTCGAATGATCGATTTGGAGGTAGAACTGCCGCAACAGCCAAAATCCGCATCTTTTTTTACCGTGCAAGGACAGGATTCTGCTGAAGGAACCTGATATCTAATCAAATCAGATTAAGACAATTAGCCACTCCGAGGAGTGGCCAAATAAAATGAACCACGAAATTTTTTGCTAAATAATACAACCAATCTGGCTTTTTGTAAGAGTAACCAAGAGCATTGGCTTTTAGTACAATTTTCTGAAACTCTTCCGACATACCAATTTGATCAATTGCTATCCCTAGTTCCTCCAGCGTTTTATAATAATATAGAACCAACATTCACCCTAATTCATTGGCTATGACTGGAACAACTGCTGCCAGTTTGTAGTCATGGTTTTCCCAAGCTTTTTTATATCAAGTAATATTGCAAGTTCTTCGCCTAAATTTCCCCGAGGCACAGAATATTCACGTTGCATTACGACAGGATAATTGGGGGCTAAGTTGCCATAAACTGTTATATAAACTTCCGGGCCAATCATTACACCAGCCGGATTTAACTCACGTTCATGCAATAGTTTCTGACGTGCTGGATCCGCTGCTATTTTAACTGTACCACTACTTAAAATATCAAGATTTTCTCAAGCTGGATAAATATGAAGACTGCCAGCTCACTCACCGCCAACGACGTTGCCAATTCTCACTCTTGCACCAGAGCGTACAATTATACCGGCCACCGATCTAACACTACTGGTGACTAATTCTGTTTTACCTGTTTTCGACGTTATTTGCCTCATTGAAATAACGGTCATTTTGAATTCTCCTTGGTAATATTTATGTGTTTTCCCGATAGCTCTGCATTCAAAACGCACTACTTGAAGAAGTCAAATTATAGTGGTATCGATACATTATGAGTGTAGTAGTTAAGTGAAGTTTATAAGTTGAATAAAACTGCAAACTGGAGACCTAGTTTCCTTACGGTAGTGGGGGATTAGATAATTATTTAGGCGCATTCCAATTTACCAAGAAAATCCAATATCAGTTTACGATGGAATAGGGCTAACTATCACGTTGCTGGAGATCAAAAGGACATGGGGTTTATAGGTGGTCTGATCGTCGGTGCCTTCGGTATGTGGTACCTAATGGAAAATCCTGAAGCTAAGGCTCAAATTATCAATGCAATTATTGGATTTCTTCAATCCTTCTAGGGATAACCGTTTCATGAAAATAAAAACTGCGTGCGGAATTGAAAAATACAACCAGCTCAATGCGAAGAAAGGGATTTGGGCACGCCTCCGCCTATACTGGTTCTTAGTATTTGGTTCACTACGAGATATATTTAAGTAAAATCCCTTATACATTTTACGCGACGCTGCATCCAACACGAAATAAAACTATTTTCTGAAAAACAGCCATAATCTTTAAATTGGGATTGTTGAAAAACTCTCTTTCATGGAAACAATTTTTTCAAATCCGTACCAAATTATAAAAGTTAATAGCAAAAGCACCAAAAGAGTGAAATTGGTAAGCCTAAGACTTAGTTTGGGCTTTTTCGTATTATAAAACCTTGGCGGAATGACCGTAAACCGCCCAAATAATGTGATAATTGAAGCTGTGCCAAATATCGATACTGAAAATAAAAAAATTGCGTCGAAAATTTTTACGTCTTCAATATTTTGTATAAGAAAACTGAAAGTGAAGAAAATGCCTACTGTAATCGCAAGTACAATAGAGATAGCAAAGACTGCGGACAGAAATGTTAACAAAAGGAATACTAAAACAAGTGCCCCCAAAATTGATATTCCTAATTCCATTGTCAGCTCAGCTTAAATTCGTGATTTGCATGTTTTGGGATTTTAGCGGGCTGGTCGGCGTTCGCCTTTAATGGCAACTCGCAATAGCTTTCGTTCGTGAGGATAGTAGTCGGAAACAGGGTAGTGCAAACAGTGGTCATTTTCCCATACAAAAATTGTATTTTTTCATAGGTCTGTCTGAAACTATATTCTGGACGCTGAGCGTGATGATATAGTCGAGCGAGCAGTTGGTTACCCTCGGAGTTTTGCACTTCGCTTGTGCTTTCGCAGAAAATGGGTACATCTATCAATAAAATTTTTCCTTATTAGTTTGTTATCTCAAAATAAGTCCTGATTTTAGATGCGCACTTTGCTCTACACTTTAAGCCACGTGATTGACACAATGCTTGTGAATCAATGACTGGCGTCAGATAAAGTGAGAATTTTGGTGCGGGCGGGGAGACTCGAACTCCCACTTCCAGAGGAAACCAGATTTTGCTTACCAACTACGGCTTTCGCCGCCCCCTCTTGCAGAAAAGTCAGCAAGAGCTGTTTGTGGTCTGGACTTTCTCATCACCGTACCTCTATTGAAGAAGCTTAGGTGGATGCCGTCAAGTCTCTACACCTTCCCAAAGTTTTGCATAGCACAGCTTTGAGCTTGGCTCGGGATTAGCAACACCGCAACGTGCAAGCCTTCCCCGAATTTGACATCTTCTCTCGTGCAGTTTCCAATCACGAGGACCCACAATTGAGTCTGGCGCGTCTACCAATTCCGCCACGCCCGCACACTTTTCTATTTACTTCATATTGTTTGAATCTAAAAGTCGATAATTAAAAAAAATGAAAAAAACTCATTATTGGCCATCTAATCAAGATCAAAGTTTTCTTCTTAGTTTTCGATTAACGAAAAGTCAGCCACTTGGTTCATTATTTTACCAACCAGAGACAGGGTTTTTAAACGGTTTTGACGTATGTTGTTATTTTCCGAATTTACTATCACGTTTTCAAAGTAGTTATCGAGTGGAAGACGAAGGCTGGCCAGTGCCTTCATCGCGCCTTGGAAATCTTCTTTTATTATCAGGTCTCCAACCTGCTTTTCAAGCTCGGTAAGAACGGCAAACAGCGCCCTTTCTTCTGCCAACTCAAATACCTTCGGATCAGGTGTACCGATGAAGTCCGCTTTATCCTTCTTTGCTTCAATAGAAACAATATTAGCCGCACGTCTATTTGCGATTAGTAAGTTAGCGCCATCATCAGAAGCTAGCAGTTCCTCAAGAGCTTTAACTCGCATTATAAGCCTATAAAGATCATCTTCTTTTCCAGCCTCAAAATTAGCAGCGATTAGATCAGGCTGTACACCGCTAGCCCTTAAATAAACTTTCAGTCGCTCATTAATAAAATCTAATAGTTCATTGCTGTCGGTAAGGTGAGGATACTCATCTAATGATTTTGATATTAATTGCTTTAATGGAATTCGGAGCTTGTTCTCAAGTATTGTCCTAATAATACCCAATGCCGCGCGCCTTAACGCAAATGGGTCCTTTGAACCTGTTGGCTTTTCATTAATGGCAAAGAATCCAACAAGGGTGTCTATCTTATCAGCAATTGAAATAGTGATGGTAAGAGGTTCACTTGGGCATGCATCCGTCGGGCCTAAGGGAGCATAATGGCCGCTTATGGCACGACATACTTCTGGCAGCTCTCCATCGGCACTTGCATAGTATCCACCCATGACCCCTTGTAATTCTGGGAATTCACTCACCATCATTGTAGATAAGTCTGCTTTTGCTAACCGAGCCGCTTTCACAGCCCCATTAACGTTATCTAAACCAATAAATTCGCATATCGTTGGAACTAATTTCTGTAACCTTTCACTTTTATCTCCCAGGGATCCCAATTTATCAAAAAAATTTATTTTTGATAAAGCCAGCACCCTTTCATCTAATTTTGATTTTAAGTCTTGATCCCAAAAAAATCTGGCATCCGACAGTCTGGCTCTTAATACTTTCGCATTGCCAACTACAATCGTAGCATCGCGAGTAGAATCCGATGGCATATTAGATACAGTTATAAAATAAGGCGCTAAGCTGCCATCTAAGGTTTCCAAAGAAAAATATTTTTGGTGGCTGCGCATAGCAGAAATAAGGGCTTCTGACGGTACCTCCATAAATTCTTCGTCTATCGAACCCATCAGAATATTAGGCCATTCTACTAACCCAGCGACTTCCTCCAGCAGCGCTTCATCTTCTCGTAACCTTAATTTCTTAGCGTCGGCCAGTTTTTTAGCTTCTTCTTGGATTAAACGCTTCCGCTCATTTCTATCAATAATCACTCGTGCTTTTCTGAGCTGATCCTGATAACCCGCAAAATTATCCACACTAATTTTTTCTGCCCCGCAACATCTATGTCCTGTAGTCATGTTGGTGAATACCAACTTATCGTGCCCAAGATCTAACTCGCCGTGCAACACCTCTGCCTCGAATACAGCCAAGATACTATGTAAAGGTCTGACCCATCTAAATGAATTACACCCCCAACGCATACTTTTGGGCCATGCGAATTTTTTTAAAGATGTTTCTATGATCGCCGGCAAGACATCTTTTGTTAACTTCCCCTTTGTTTCTATTTTAACAAAATAGAAACGACCTTTTTTAGTTTCTCGTTCTTCAATTTGATCTCGGGAAATGTTGTTAGAGCGCATAAAACCATCGAGGGCTGCAGCTGGAGCATCAACCCGAGGACCACGTCGCTCCTCCACTACCGTTGATTGTTGAAGTGGTAATCCATCTATATTTAGTGCTATTCGCCGCGGCGTTACAAAACAATTGGCGGGTTCATGCGCCAGGCCAACTTTTTCAAGTTCAGATGTGAAGATTTGCGAAAACTCCTCCGCCGCTCGCTTCTGCATTCGGGCTGGTATTTCTTCTGATAGGGCCTCTAAAAGAAATTCAGCCATCTGTTGCTTCCTTAACTTTTTCTACGTCTTTAGTCTGGCTCTCCTTCCAAATTTTTCCTGCCTTTACCCATTGTTGGCAGCACTGGCGGGCAAGTGACCTCACTCTGCCAATGTAGCCTTGCCGATCTGCAACACTTATTACCCCACGCGCATCAAGCAGATTAAATAAATGGCTAGCTTTCATGCATTGGTCATACGCCGGTAACGGTAAAGGTTTATCGCGCGCTAATAGATTTTTACATTCTGTCTCGGCGTCAGAAAAGTGTTGAAGTAGCTTTTCTGAATTAGCTCCTTCAAAGTTAAAGGCGGAGTACTCCTGCTCTGCCTGATGAAATATGTCCCTATATTTTTTACCGCCCTCGGATACTTTTAAACCGTTCCAATCGAGATCATAAATTGATTCCACATCCTGAATATACATTGCTAAGCGCTCCAGGCCATACGTTAATTCAAGAGGCACTGGGTTGCATTCTATTCCTCCAACTTGCTGGAAATAAGTATATTGCGAAACTTCCATCCCATCACACCATACCTCCCAACCTAAACCCCACGCGCCCAAAGTAGGACTTTCCCAATCATCCTCAACGAAACGTATATCATGGTCCTGGGGGTTCAAACCTATAGCTTCTAACGAACCAAGATAAAGGTCTTGGCTATTAGTTGGTGACGGCTTTAGCAGAACCTGGAACTGGTAATAATGCTGCAGACGGTTCGGGTTCTCTCCATACCTACCATCCGTCGGACGCCTAGAAGGTTGAACGTAAGCTGTGTTCCATACATTGTCGGGGCCAAGAGAACGAAGTGTCGTGGCTGGATGAAATGTACCGGCTCCAACCTCCATGTCATAGGGTTGCAATATGACACAACCTTTTTCTGCCCAATAGTTCTGGAGCGTTAAAATTAAGGATTGAAAATTTTTTTGACGCTGCGCCATTTAATCTTTAGCTACCCAAGAGTGTTACTATAATTACGAATATTTTGCGAAACATATGGCAAAACTGATGCTCTATCAATCTAACGTCTGAAGATACCATTAGAAAAATAGACGTTAATAAGCTACATGCCTTAACTTGCTAACTCTAAAATCTCCATAACCTGCTCAGGTGATCTGATTTCCCTAGGATTGGAAAAAGTCCAATCGTCTAGCATGCAATTCTCAGACAAAGTGGAAAATTGATCCCGTTTAACACCGACCTGTTCCAATTTAGTCGGTAATTCCAAATCCTCAATTAATTTCCCTATTAAGTCTGAAGCGGGGGTGTTTGGTTTTCCCATAGCAAGGGCAAGAGCTTTTTGCCGCTCGGCATTGACTGATTTATTCCACTCCAAAACATGGGGTAGCATTACACAGGATGTGTAGCCGTGTGGTACATTAGCACTCCCACCCAAAATATGACCGATGGCGTGGCTTGCTCCTAACCGACACCCAGCCACAATTCCTGTCATAGAAAGCCAGGCCCCCATTAGACATTTTTGACGACCATCGATGTCCTCGGGATCGTGCTTCACTCGGGTGAGCCCCTCATATAGCAATCTAAGCGCATGTAATGCCGCGCCGTCCCAATAATCATTTGCATCAATAGAAAGGAAAGTTTCAACCGCATGGTCAACAGCTCGTATACCCGTTGAGAGGAACAACCATTCTGGAGTATGACGGGTTACAGCACCGTCTAGTATAACTGATACTGGCATGATGCCTGGGTGTGCAAATGATTGTTTCAATTTAAGCCGTGAATTCGTTATTCCCGCCCGTGCATTAAACTCGCCACCTGATAAAGTTGTCGGTATAGCGATTTGGCGAACAGTTGGGGCCTCGTAGTCTGGAAAATTTCTCTTCCCAGAACTATCAACTACTGTCCTAAAGGGTTCTAAACCATCAACGTCTTGTATATTGTGCTGTAAACAAATTGTTACTGCCTTACCACCGTCTGTTACGGAGCCACCGCCAAAGGTAATTAGTAAGTCTGCCGCCGCAGAACGAGCGGAATTAGCACACTGGACGACAGCATCTCGGGGCGAGTGGGCCGGCATGCTATCATGCAAACCGCAGAATCTTTCGCCTAAAGCTTCTTTTATCTTATCAACCTCATCAGTTTCTCGGTTTAATGTACCCCCAACTAACAGAAACACCCTCGACGCCCCAATGCGTTCAATTTCTTCAATGACCGCGTTGGCCGCCGGTTGTCCGAAAAGAACCCTTTCCATCAGTCCAAACTTGATTACGCCAGATTGCATTTTCCAAGCCCCTCAACTTTAGTATTAGTATAGTTTCCTGTTAAGTATGATCACGCCAGACACGCTCTGACTTTTCCCGATAATTTGAGTCACTTGAACCTTTATTTGTCTTTAACTCTCCGGGCCTAGGAAAATCATCCTCGCCGGGCTCAACACTATCAGGGCACGCATATTGAGCGAAAAATGTAGCCAGAATAAATGCTGAGAAGCCCATGGTTAAAACTATTTGCAATATTTCTTTTGACCACGAGACCCAGAGAAGCAACGGTGTTACGAGTGCAACCAGGCCGCAGATTGTCATCCCTATTTCAGCTCTATTCTTCGTCAAATAATGCCGCAGCAATAATCTCGGAAGGTTTAACCAAAAACTAAATTTCACGAGCCTCACCCCTTACTTCTTACGATAGCATTTATAGCATTAATCTGATCAGCTCAAACAATTATTATCCAAATCTTTCCAATCAAGTTGATGTCCAATAAACAACTAATGAAGAAGGAATTTCCATTTTTGGATGAGATTGCTCTGTTTTATGCTATTGGTTGGATCGAAAATCTAGTGTCCAATAGCAGCCCTTAATTAGTCTCACTTAGATAAAAGAAAATTTTTAGTTGGATTAAAATTAATGGATCATCGTTATAACCCTCAAGAATTAATAGCTTTCATCAAAGACCTCTTTCACTCAGCTGGAATGGAGTTAGAAAAGTGCGAAGTTGTTGCTCCACTTCTTGTCGAAGCTGATCTTATCGGCCATACAACACACGGTATAGCTCAGGTCCCAGCATACCTAACTGGACTTCAAAATGGACAGATGTTGGGCAAGGGACAGCCCACGGTCGTTTCTGACCGCGGCCCAGTCATCGTTTGGGATGGAAAAAGAATATCGGGCGTTTGGTTAACAGCGGTTGCCATTGATTTAGCTATAGAGCGTGCAAAAACATATGGAATAACAACTGTTAGCATTAGACGCAGCGGCCATATAGCATGCCTTGCCGCATTTCTATCTAGAGCAACCAAAGAGGATTTGCTTATAGAGCTTGCCTCATCCGACCCATCAGTTGAGAGCGTAGCCCCATATGGCGGAACTAAAGCTGCTTTCACACCCAATCCAATAGCGGTGGGGATACCAACAACCGATCAGCCACTCCTAATTGATATTAGCGCATCAATTACAACAAACGGTCTAACGGGTCGGCTACATGCCGAAAGTAAAAAATTACCCGGTCTCTGGGTTCAAGACAACACTGGGAAGGCAAGCGACGATCCGAGCGTATTATTTTCTGATCCACCTGGCACAATACTTCCAATTGGGGGTAAGGAATACGGACATAAGGGATTTGGTTTAGCCTTGATGATCGAAGCTCTCACACAAGGGCTATCGGGTTTTGGGAGGGCTGACCCGCCAGAAGGCTGGGGCGCCGCAGTATATCTAAAGATAACTGATCCTAGCGCTTTCTGCGGCATTGAGGAATTCAAGAGACAAACCACATGGTTGGCAGATAGTTGTCGAAACACCCCCCCTGCTCCAGGCTTTAAAGCTGTAAGGCTTCCAGGAGATAATGCTTTCAAGCAACGAACAATTGCTTTTCAAAAAGGTGTGCCGATTTATCCCGGCCTTTTAGAAGACCTTGCCCCGTTCGCGAAAAAATTTAAACTGGATATGCCAAGACCACTCGATGCGTAAATTACTTTTAAGATTGATTTTTAGTTCTAGCTTTTCTCTCTCGATGAGCAATGTAGGTTGTGCTTCCTACTATCACCGCTGATCCGATCCAGGTCCAAATTTCCGGCACTTCCGCAAAAATCAAAAAACCAATTAGCGCTGCCCAAAATAGTTGCAAAAATTTAACTGGTTGCAGCGCAGATACTTCAGCGATCTTAAAACCCTGCACCATGCATAGGTGACCCAAAGTTGCCAAACCCGCTGTCAAACCCATCCATAACCACTCTTCTAAGCGCGGTTCTCGCCACACAAATAACGCAGGGATCATAATTGTAAGTGTTACAAAGACCGATAGATACGCTACAAGAGCCGGGCCTGTTTCTTTTCGTGTTAATACTTTTGAGATAAGATCGGATATTGCAAAGAGTGGCGCCGCGATGAGCATTAACATTGCACCCAACTCTACAGCTACGATCCCCGGCCTTATAATAATAAGAGCTCCAAGCAGACCAGTAAGAACCGCTAAGATCCTCCGCAGCCGAACCTTTTCACCTAAAAAGAGTGCTGCGCCAATCGTAGCAAAAACGGGAGCCGTAAAACCGATTGCTGTAACTTCTGCAATAGGAATACGGCTCATTGCATAAAACCAACACATGACCCCGCCGGCATGCAAGACACCACGAATAGCATGTAAGCCAAATCTCGCCCTCTGAAAGTCAGCTGTATTTAACCGCATAAAGAATGGCAACATAAATACCAAGCCCAAGCCATAACGCAGAAACGCTACTTGGATAGGATCTAACGTTGATCCCACATGCCGAACAATAGCCATGAAGGAAGCAAATATCAGGCCGGCTAAAGCCATCCAGAACATACCTTGGACGTTCGGGGAAAAACTGGATAAAAAACGAGTTATTCGCCATGTACTATACATTTTTAATATTACTAACTTCAGACGTATTTGTGATAACGTAAGCGGATTGGAGGCAATGAATGATGACTAACGTCGCTAATTTTAAACACCCTGAGTTCCTAGTAAGCGTAGATTGGTTATTGGAGAATCTCAACGATCCAAATTTAAGAATTTATGACTGTACCGCTCATCTCTTACCACATCCGACGGAAACTTACACTATTGGAAGTGGCAGAGGAGACTATGAAAAAGCCCATATACCGGGGGCTGATTTTTTAGATCTGCAGCAAGAGTTATCAAATAATTCAAGTAAATTACGTTTTACATTCCCAAGCGCTGAACACTTCTCAAAAGCCATTGGAGCACACGGGCTTAGCAATGATAACGAGGCGGTTTTATACAGTACCACTTCACCACAATGGGCAACCCGGATATGGTGGATGCTACGAGCCTTTGGATTTGACAACGCAAAGGTGCTAGATGGAGGGCTAATTAGATGGATGCAAAAGGGTTATTCAACGTCAACCATTCCTTCAACATATCCAGAGCAATCGTTCACAGCTAAACCTCGTCCGGGGCTAATTATTCAAAAAAGCGAAGTTCTGGACGGAATTCACGATAACAATATATGCATTATAAACGCTTTGTCCCAAGAACAACACACAGGTGTGGGCGGGAGGACATATGGCCGACCAGGCAGAGTAAAAAACAGCGAGAATGTGCCGACAAATGAGCTAATTAATCCTGAAACCAATGAGTTTTTCCCTGCGGCTGTTATAGCTGACAGGTTTAAGGGTGTTGGAGCACAAAGTTCCGCTCGTGTTCTAACGTACTGTGGCGGAGGTATTGCTGCTAGCGCAACCGCATTTCTTTTAACAATGCTAGGTCATACAAACGTGGGACTTTATGATAATTCGCTATCAGAGTGGGCCATCGATGAGTCACTTCCAATGGAAATAGGAGAGTAAACTAAAATTATTCAGCCGCCGCGCGATGTTGACTAACTGCGTGTTTTCCAGCAGCTTCCCCAGCAATTTTACCAAAAACCGCTCCGTTGATAAGTCCACTGCCGCCTGGATAATTGAAATAGA
>Ga0160423_10003567_pt1 | contig 12917 bp, 13 predicted proteins | sample CRUFie14St8metaG_FD_108191 | JGI IMG/M metagenome (GOLD analysis project Ga0160423, IMG submission 108191) | Marine microbial communities from the Costa Rica Dome - CRUD Field 142mm St8 metaG | ecosystem: Environmental > Aquatic > Marine > Oceanic > Photic zone | place: Costa Rica: the Eastern...
GGTAAAGTCATAGGAACTGGTATAGCAGCCGAAGCTGGTGTTGTAGCATTGCAAGATTTAAAACTGCAAGAACTAGAGATGTTGTCTAAGAAATATGGCGAATACACACCAGAAGAATATGACTTGAAGAGAACAGCCATAGTCGGTGGTGTTGGTCTTGCCTTTGGTTATGGTGGTGCAAAGCTTTCAGGTGGATTAGGTGGCCCGCAGTTATTGAATAATGCGAGACAATCTGTAATCAAACAAAAGAAAATAGCAAAAGAATTAAAAGCTCGTGAGTCCGAACTTGCCGTTAACAGAGCAGCAGAAGCTACATCACAGACAGCTTCAGGAATATTTGATATAAATGCAGGTAGAGAAACACTAGAGAAACTAGGTGAGTTATCTGCGGATGCTAATTTTGTAGCTCAGACACAGTTTAATACGGAGTTAATGAAAAGAGTTGGTAAAGTTGTTACAGAAACTGTAGAAGAGTTAGCAGAGAATGGCAGACTAGGTGACATGGTTGATGAAGATACCAAAGCATCAGAGGTTATTGGTTTACTTGTCAATGAAGCGTTAAAGAAAACAGAGGGAGCTTCTCCAAAAGATATAAAGAAACAGACAGAAAAACTATTCAAAGGTAGACTAGGAGAGGAACTATCAAAGATAGTGAAGGTCAGTGATAAAGGTGTTGTAGAGGACAGCTTATCAGCCGATACATTACAAGGTGCAATATCTCGTGCAGGATTATCGACAGAGCAGTTTGTAAACGCTATGGGTGCATCTTATAGTGACGCAGGTTCTTTCTTACAAACAGCAAGTAATGTTGGTAAAATAATAAAGTCGCTAGGAATGGTGGACAAAGAACTAGCAGAAATACTGTTGGCAGCTAGACCATCAGATAAATTATTAGACCCAATGGCAAGAGTGCATGGACTAATGACTAGACTAGACCGTGAAAGAAGAGCATTGATGGTTACACAGATTGCTACTACAGTGCGTAACGTAGGCACAGGTGTAACACGATTAGCATTTGAGACGGGTGCTAATGCTATTGAATCTACTCTTTATCAGTTTGGTAGAGGACTAGATGCTGCGATGACAGGCAATCAGCCGTTGGGCAGTGGTAGTATAAAGGATATTGTAAGAGATTCGTTTGGAAGATTAAATAGACTAAGAAAAGTTACAGACACGGCTGACTTGGCAAAGACTTTATTACAACACAATCCTCGTCTTGCAGCACGAATGGATAGAACATTACAAGAAGCATCAGAGGATGAAACGCTTAGTGGCTTTACAAGAATGATGAATGGCTTAAACATAGCCCAAGATTTATTCTTTAGAAATGGTGTGTTTACAGACAGTATAGATAAAAAGCTTAGAAGAGCAGGCGTGATAGTAGATAATCCGACAAAGATAGGACAGTATAAAAGCTTAGAGGAATTTGCAGTATCGGGCAAAACTTTGCCAGCATCAGTATTGTCAGATAGTATTGAAGAAGCTCTTGAGTTTACATTCTCTCGTATGCCAAAGGTGGGTGGCCCAAAGATAGGTGATAGTGTAGGTCATTACTTTATAAAGTTTAACGATGCACTAGGTCCTGTGCCATTACCTATAGGTACGGCGGCAATACCGTTTGCTAGATTTACTGTAGGTGCTTTGCAATTCTTGCTAGACTACTCTCCATTAAGTTTAGCAACAGGCACATCAAAGGGTGGGCTAGGTTTAATTACTAGAAGAATGGCTGATTCTGCTAAAAAAGTAGGGCAAACAAAAGAGGGAACTAGACTACATAGGCAAGCGCAACAACAGTTTGCTCAAGCTAGGTCAGAATTTGCTAAAGGTATAGTGGGTACAGCGTCTTTCTATGGTGCAATTAAGTATCGTGCTGAAAATCAAGATGTTCGATTCTATGAATACAGAACGGCTGATGGCGGTACTGGTGACTTGCGACCTTTCTTCCCATTAGTTCCTTATTTAGCTATAGCTGACGCTATTGTAAAATATGGCAACGGTGATACAAACAAAATAAATATGAAAGAAGTTCTTGCAGCTTTCACTGGTCTTCAATTAAGAACTGGTGCAAGTTCGTATGTGACAGACAAGTTTATAGATTTGTTTGGTGGAAAAGAAGAAATATCAGATGAACGATTAGGGGATTTATTAGGCGGTTATTTTGGAGAAATATTTGGTGGTTACTTAACTCCAGCTCGTGTTGTGAGAGATTTACAAGCATCTTATGATACGGAAGCTGCAATTGTAAGAGACCCAAAACAAACAGAGGGTGTAGGTTTTGAAGAGAGATTCAATTCTGCATTAACTAATTATCTAAAGAAAGATTTGCCAGAACTTTCAAAAGACTTACCACCTATACAAAGTCCTACAAGAGAGGGTAATATATATAGGCAAAGTCCATTGATAGGACAAATTACGGGACTCCGAAAAGAAGCCAAGCGAAACATGGCAGAAGAAGAGTTTGTTAAGTTAGGAATAGAAAGATTTGAGATAGTTCCCGGTTCGGGTGATAAGACAGCCGATGCTCTTGTTAAGAAACACATGGGTAAATTAGTGGAAAAAAATATATCTGCTCTTGTTGTGCAAGATAGTTATAGAAACAAGACAGAAACACAGAAGCGTGCTACGTTAAGTAATAGACTGAAGTTCTATAGAAAACAAGCTAAGATGTTAGCACAGCATGAAGCACGTAAGATATCTGATAAGTCATACACACCGTTTGACAGAGCGCAGTTTTCTAAGCTGACAGATATACAAGAAAGATTAGCTAACGAATATTACATCACAAAGTATGGCAAATCCATAATGGAGATGGTAGAGGAAGAACCCAACGTCAACCATTACAGAAATGCCATACAAATAGGGAGAATCCTAGCCAAAGGACAGATGTAATTTACCTCTTGTCTCCCGAACCACCCAACTTACCTCTCTCAAATCTTGATAACAACTTATCCATGTTGTCCTTTGCAACAGTGGATATAGGTACGTTTAGGTCATTGGATAATGCGACACAATACCATAGCACATCTCCAATCTCACTAGCGAGTCTCTCTCGCCAATCGTTAGGTTGTTTATCAAACCCATCCCTTATTAACTTCTTTACTTTGTTAGCTACCTCACCGGCCTCTCCAGCTAAACCTAAAGCTGGGTACAATACTTTGTGTGTTGATGGATAGATAACTGTAGTCTTTACTGCTTCTTCATACTCTGAAAATGTCATGTTTTTGTTTCTCCTTTCTAGCCACTCGGTAGCTTCAGCTTGCAAGTTCATTCTCTTTCTCCTTAAACGCCTTGATTACATCTGAAGAAAATAACTTCTTCAAGTTAAGTAGGTACATCTTTGATGCGTTGTGGTCTCCACCAGCAACAGACCTTTTATAATCCAAATTGTTTATGATTCTCTTTAAGTTTTTCGTTTTGAAAACAACCGTTGCAAATACATCGTCACCAATGCATAAGTTGTGAAACCAGTAGTCTGATTCCGTAGCGTTGATGCCACTTGGTTTACCATATGATTCGTACTCGATTGCGATGTTGCCTGTTTTTTGCCATATATCTCTTTCACTTTTTACCTCTATCTTTTTGTCTTGCAACATATCAGCTACAAGTTGTTCTCTAACTTTACCATACTCAAGGTCAATGTCAAACTTCTTACGATTCTCTATGCTAGGCTCTAAATTTTCCATATAATATCTCCTTATGTTAGTGTATCATTATTAGGTAACTTACTCCTCTCAGAGCATCCAATAAACAACACGGTTGAATTTGGGTCTTCTTTATTTAAGTGTTCTCGCAACGTAAAGTTGATATGATTATTCTGCTCCTCTAAAAATTTAATACAATCAGTTTGTGTCCTAAAAGAAGTACCTTTGTATTCTATCATATGTACCATGTTACTTGCAAGCACTGTTGCATAGATTACGAATAATGTCATGTCATGCGCCTATATCCACTATCTCACAACTGTCACCCGAACACGCAAATGTTTGTGCTGATTTAGTTGTGTCTTCTTTCTCATAATCAGATAGCTTTGTCCAATCAATATTCTTTGGCATGATGGATAATGTATCTTCATATTCTTTCTTGTCGCAGTCTTGATAAGGTGCTTGTTTATACGTATGCTCACTGAATGGTAAAAAGCTTATGCCCGATACATCATCAAAGTTATTGTACACCCAAGAGCCTACCTCTAGCCATTCATCTTCTTTGACAGAAATAGTAACAGATGGTTTGTGTTCACACCAATGCTTCTGATACATCAGCCATATGTCTAGCTGTTCTATAGCCGACATGTCTTTGCGACACACGGCACTTGATGGTGGCTTCATAGGAAAGCTAAACACTGTCGTGCTGTCAGGCTTCATAACATCAGGCTCATGTGGTATGCCTTGTGCCATCATAAACTTAGTAAGTGGGTCTTTGTTATCACCACGCACAGTCCTTATGTAATGCTCATTGTGGCGTGCATGAATACCACTCGCACTATCCACTAGCTGACTTACAGTGCCACTTGGTTTAACTGTTGTCACGGCAGTAGACTGTGGTATACCTAGCTTAGATGCTACATCCTTGTTTGTCTTTACAGCTACGTCACGTAGTCTTGTTAGTAAACCTTCAATGTTTTTTCCAATGCGAGAACTCTTACCACTTGTCAACGCATTGTCCATGATACCAGTCAGAGATACACCCAGTAGTCTTTCTTCTTCTGTATTGTCTTTCCATATCTTACGTAAGTATTTAAACTCTGTAAGAGTGGATTGGAACGTACCAAGAATAGTAGCTAACTTAACTTTTCTAATTAAGCTTTCTTCTGTATCTGTTTCTCTAACGACAACCTCTGTGAGATTGCAGAACTGATATGGGCGTAGTATTATTTCACTGCATGGATTACAACCAAATTCATAGTTTATATCTCTTCTGCCATTTTTTGATGCTTGATTAACTGCTGATTGTCTATTGAATATACCTCGCTCACCAGACTTGCTTTCGTACAAAGCCAACCACTCTCGCATAAATGTATCCATATCGGGTTTAGATTTATATGCGACACTGTTATTAGCTAAAGCACGTTGTCCTTCATTGTCCCACCATTGACCAGACTTTGCGTGTCGCATTTGTGTGTCACCAAGATTTGATAGAGATATCAACGCAGACCTACGAACTCCACCAACAACTACAACTTCACCTATCTTACACATTATATCGTGACACTCTAGTGGATAGAGTCTACGATTCTTTGCTTGTGTAAACTTTTCAATGCAGAACTCAAACAGTTCTTCCAAAGGTTTTGGACCACTCGCACGACCACCAAATGTTTTCAGTCTTGCACCCGCAGGTCTAACCTCAGATACATCCCATTGTGGAATCTGTCCAGCATACAACATTGCAATAAGTTCTCGTAATGCTCTAGCCCATCCGGGTCTACTATCTGCCACTTTAATTATTGTGTCACTCTTTTCAAAGTGTTCGTTTACGATAGGAAGTTTATCTACGTTTTCTCTTTCAACAGAGAACCCAACTCCTGTTCCACACATAAGTACGTACATAGTTTCATCAAATGCTCGTGGGCTATCTACTGGTATGTATGCACAGTTATATCCAGCAACATGACATCTATCTAATGCCGGACCTGCCGTCATCAATGCTCTCATGCTAGGCATAACACTCAAACCAACTAACGCTTCTTCTAGTTCATACTTTAGACTGTTGCCTATTTCGTAATTGTGTTTCTTCTTAACATGATTAGATATGTAATCTATGTATCTATCGACTGTCTCTGTCCATGTTTCTCTTCTTTGTTCGTCTTCTTTCCATCTTGCATAACGTGACAATGCAATGAAGTTTTGGTAGTCTGTTGGTAATGTGTTATTCATCTTTATCCTCTTGTATTATTTTAATTGATTGAACTCTTATTCCGTCTATGTCGTGTATGATTTCTTGTAGCGCACCGCCTAATTCTTCTGATACATCTCCATCTGCAGGAACTCTATATTCTTCACCATCTAGTATGAGTGACAGAAATACTTTAACTTTTATCTTCATCGTAATACCCTTCTACTTCTTGTATTAACTTATTCAGATACCATTGAGCTTTCTTTAAATCTTCAGTGCCATTCTTGTAACGATATCTCCAAATGTATTTAAGGATATTGCCTTGAAGATAATATTCAAAGCCACTGTCTGTTGCAGCACGTATGGCATCTATACATTCTATACCACTTTTGTTGTAGTGTGGTGGACTGTTTACATTGTCTATCATTCGTCACTCCCATTTGGTTGCTTACCCTTGAAGTCTATTGTAATGATATTGTCTTTCTTGTCAATCTTATTTACCTCTCTAGGGAAAGTAACTTCTAAATTATTATCAGATGTGCGCTTTACAATGTTATGTATAAGCTCACGTAACTCTTGATTCTTCTCCATTAAAGGAACACACGCAGCTATCATTCTAGATAGGTGCATAAGTTCTTCATAATCTTCTGTAATTAAATCATTCTTTTCTTGTGTGACTATACATATATCTACATCACCAGTCCACTCACCATTGTCATATTGAAATGGTCTAAGACGAATTACAAAATCGTTTTTGTCAACTTCTGACATTTCTGATAACTTCATATTTATCTCCTTTTTATCTTTGTACCTTTAAATGTGATGAAGGTAGGATGCTTCTTCTTTCCTTTCTTCTTTATCCATTCTTCGGGTATGATTCTATCATGGTAAAGGAAGTCGTATCGCATACACCATTCAGCGTAAGTAGACTTTGCACCTTTGCGTAATTTACGTTTACTATTTTCAAACACAAAACGAATATCTAGTTTAGGATGTTGCTTCTTTACGGCTAAATGTTTGCGCCTATCTGCAGCTGTAAACATACCTTTAGTCTCAATGATAATACCATTATGTAATATGAAGTCAGGTGTGTATGTTCTGTAGGCTAGGTCTTCCCATTCAATCTTTATTGACTCATAATCAAAATTAATATTTTGTTCTTTGAGTGCTTCAGATACAGAAAGCTCTAGCCCACTACGATACCCCATCTTCCGAGATGTACGGAATAATTTGTGGGGGGACATATTTAGAAGGTAGAAGTTCTGAGCCATGAGTAGCTCATAGGATAACCAAGAGACTTTAGTTCTTCCCTCACATGCTTCTCTGCTTCTCGTTGTGCTTCAATCGCTGCTCTAAGGCCTGCCGTTTTTAGCTCACGATACTCCTTCTTCTTTTCTGCGAGTTGTGTTTCCAACTCTTTTATTTCGGCTTTTAAATCATCATACTGTTCCATGTGTATACTCCTCTTGTAGTTTAATATAAGATGTGATTTTAGGTTGCTTTGCTTTTGACATGACTGCAGGTAACTCTTGCAAGTCTGGCCAACATGCATAGCGGTAAGAACAAAACGTACAGTTCTTATTCAAGACAAGGTTTCCGGTTTCTTTACCGTTGAAAGTCTCACGCTCTGGCTCAAATGCTCTCTCAACCTTATCATGTTTAAGCTTACGTATTGTATCTTTAAACTTGGAGACTTCTTCATCCACATCCATTTCGTTTGCAGATACGTATTTGAAATCTCCGTTAGTCTTGTTGACTACCCACCAGCCACCGACTTCTTTGTCTGTAGCTTTAGCATAGCCAGCAAGCTGGCCTACATATCCAAAAGTATCGCTCTCCTTTAGTTTTTCAAAAGATTCAAACTTGTGGATATAAGACCAATTAGATGAGGACTTAACATCGTCAACACGATTATCAACAACAAGGTCAAATGTTCCGTCAACGGATGTATCATCCAATTGTAAAGTAACCTTTCTAGAGTTTTCATATTCTATTCCTGATTCAGTTAGCAAACCTTTAAACACTGCTTCAACGATGTCACCTATCATCATGTTCATAACGAATGTTGTGGGTCTAGGCAACGCTTCGTTAGGATGATTCTTTTCGAACCATAGCTGACAAGATGGTCTACCCAAATTGGACATACGTAGTTTAAATCCATCTCTTTTGTTACCACCGTTGAACTGTCTCTCCAAGGCTTCGGCTACATCGTTTGCCACTTGTTTAATAGTGGACTCAGACATGGAAGCAGTGCCTTTAGAAGCACGCTCCATGTACTGATGTAGAGCCAACTCTGCTCTATGATTTATCATATCGGAATGTCATCCTCTTCGATGTCTACGATATCATCTAGAATGTCAGACCCAAGTTCCTCTTTGGCATGAGACCTATCTGTCCAAGCATCAATGATATACTCATTGTAGTTTTGAACCCAAGACATAAAGTCACCAAAGTTATCTTGCTCAGTCTCTGTTAAATCAAGAGTGTTGCTCAAGTCAAGGGAGACTGAAGGTAAGAAAAAGCTATTACCATTTGGTAACTTTCTCTCCTCTGTGACACCTGTAACTAGATGTTGCACAGGCAGACGCTTCATCTTTGCCAACTTGGTGAATACCACGCCAACATCTTTGAAAGCATCTCTGTTTTCAATCTCCCAAATGAACGGCTTGTTAGTAATAGAGATAGTTTCACCACTATCTGTAGTTGCATCCACTAAGTCAACCGTTCCTAGTATCACTCGCACTCGTTTAATCTGCTTGATTAACTCTTGTGTCTTCTCCGGCAATGCCTTGAAGTCTTGGATATAACCTGCAGGTTTACCACAGTTGAATCCACCATCGTTGTCTTTCAAGTCAGTGTTCAAGTTATCTGCCATAACAGTTTTGATATACTTGTTGGGCTTGTCCCCCATACCCTTGACAAATCTCTTGTACATAAACCTTTGTAGATAAGGTCTAATCTTAACAGAGGGAGCGTAGTATGTAGCCGTATCGGGTATCTCTAATTTGTATGTACCACCAGCTACCACTTCCATATTTACTGTCTTACCATTTACTTCGGCTTCACCCATGATAGGTGAATGGTTTAGTCGCAGACGAGCAAGCGTGCTTGCCTTTGACTTATCTGAGCTAGACTCAGACGCTATGCCCATAGCTTTCGCCATGACTGCATAATTACTTGTATCAATCGTTGTTACTTGTGTTGTCATATGTTTACTCCTTTCTTTGAGTTTTCGTAAAGCTTAGTTATATCATTGAACATCTTTGGTGTCAAGCCAATTAGTACCTATTTTTGCTTCTAATAATAATGGGACATTAAACTTAACTCCCCACCTCTTATATAGCAAAGAGGGTAGGCTATCATTAGTAGCTTTGATAATACTAATTACTCTTTCTTCCTCTGATGGAAACACATCAATGACTATACTATCGTGAACGCTGTTTACTATACATGATTTAGCGTCCTTCAATAATTCTTCTATATATAATAATGCCACAGGCACTATGTCTGCTGTAGCAAATGCTTGCACAGGATAGTTCTTTATCTGTGTAAGATGGGATACCCTACCACTAGAACTACGTTTTACATCTGGGAAACTAAACTGTCTGCCCGATGGTATCGTAATCATACCAGTATTTAGTGCTTCTTTGGCTAACTTGTCATGCCATTTACTTATGCCTTTATACTTATTGACAAAGTGTTTGTAATACGTGGCTTCAGCTTTTGTTCTACCAAATCCACTCGCACCATACAGAGGTGCAAACGTATGTGCCTTTGCTGTTGTTCTGTCTGTTGGCTGGCCTGCATCACTAATAACTTTAGCTGTATAGCTGTGTACGTCAAATCCGTCCTCTATCTCTTGCATAGCTACCTTGTCTTGTGACAAAAATGCCGCAGCTCTAAACTCTAGCTGTGCAAAGTCTGCTTCAAGTATCTTGCCTTTAATTCCAAACTGAGGTTTGTTCCAACGAGATACAAATACTCTCTTCACTGGAAATGTACCACCTCTAGGCATATTCTGCATGTTTGGGTCTGCACCGCTAAACCTACCAGTAGATGTGCGATGCTGTAGTAATCTTACATGTAACATCTCATCTTGTTTGATGTGGGTAGATATACCATCGACAAAAGAAGATAAATAAGTTTCTACTGCTGACAGCCTACGTACTTTGGATAAGAACTCCACAGCATCTGACATACCTCTAGACTTTGCTGCGCTTTCTAACGTCTGAAGATTAATCTTGCTTGTGCTAAAACCATTCGCACTAGCCCACTTAGGACTTGGCGGTTTGAATCTAAGACCCGCAGGAGTAGATAGATTATCAAGAGTAAAGCCAGCGCTGTCGCATACCTTACAAATATTGGGTTTTGCAAAAGGTGTTCCATCTTTCTTTGTTCTCCTTATTTTTCCATTGCCATTACAACTAACACATTGTGTTGCTTTTGTCTTGAATATTCTTGTAGTGCCTTCAGCTATCAAGCTACGGAACTCATAGTCGGTCATGTATGGGTCAATCTTCTGACCCCAATAGTCTTTGTCTTTAACTTTCCTACCATAGATAACCCAGCCTAATTGTTCTGGACTGTTAAGATTAATAGGTGTGTCACCCATGAGAACACGCACTTGCTTCTGTAATGTATCTTGCAACTCATTACGCTCTTTCTCAAACTCAATACGCACATCACGTAGTGCATTAAAGTCCACCTTGAACCCACGTTGATATATGCGTGCGAGTGTCACACATATTTGATTAGTCAATACAAATGTATCCATCAACTTTGAATACTTCTCTGTGTTCAGTTTGTACCAAAGCTTGTCTGACAATTGTTGAGTAGCATTTAAGTCTGCCGATAGATAAGATGACAACTCGTCAAATGGAATGTCTTTTACACTGTAGCCTTTGGCAAAGTAATGCTTCAGCGTGTCTTCTTTCTTTGTGTCACACTTGTACCGTTCAGCACAGGCTTCTAGTGACAAAGGTTGTTTAACACCACGTTGAAGAACGTATTCAGTTAGCATAGTATCAAATACAGAGCCGTCATATTTAAATCCAGACTCCCATAGCCACATCAAATCATGCGTAGCATTGTGGCATATAATAATAGTTGCTTTGTCCAATGCGTCTTGTACAATCTTATGTCCGTTCTCTGTGGACTCTCTCTCGCTGTGGTCAAACACAACGATGTTCTCTTCACCATTATCCCACAGCATACCAACCATAACCAAAGAGTTGCCGGCTTCAAAGGGGTCTAGGTGTAGCTTACCATCACGATGTGTAACAGTATTCTCTACATCAATAGTTAACTTCATCCTTCATACCTCGCTGTCAAATAATTAAGTTCACAGTTTACCATACCATGCCAACCGTTCAACTTATTCTTTACTATATTTACGTGCCGTAGTGGACTCTCTTCTTCTTGCCCTTCGACTGATGGAGACTTAGCTATAAGAAACATAAGGTCAGCTTCTGCTGCCTTACCTGTTCGTGAGCCTTCCATCATAGACTGATTAAGTATAGTTCTGCCCTCTGCTTCAGCCGATAGCTGTGACATATAAAACACAGCACAATCATACTGCTTGGCAATACTTCGTGCGTGTATGGCATTAGCTTTCAATGCTTCATCTAGTCGAGCAAAGCCACCTTGCACAGCAAACTTATCCCCCATGTCTAGCACAAGTATATCAGGATTGTATGACTTGCATACGGACTCTACCCATGCCATATCTCTACCACCAGCTTCTTTCAACATAATGTTTCTTTTGACTGGTTCGTAAGCATCCTTGGCTCTCTGTATATTATCTCGCACCTCACGGGCAGACATACCACTTGCAGCTGTGAGATATCTAGCACCAACACGATGGGGTGGCTCTTCATTACACAGCACTATGCAACGTGCGCCTTGTGATGCGAACCCACCCGGGGCTGCGATGAGACTTGCATGAAAAGATGTCTTACCTGTGTTTGGTCTAGCACCAACCTCTATGAGTTGTCCACCAGATACACCTTCAATCTTACGTGTGATGGGTGCAATATTAAATGCCCACTTTGCTTCCAACTCTGCCTTTGCCATGAGCGTTTCAATACTGATGTCTTCCCACTGTATGTTTAGGTTTGGTGTAAAGTCATCACCATACTGCTCTAATAAAGTGCGTAGCTTCTCCAAGCTAGTAGATGTACCATTCACCATATCGAATCCGATGTTTGCTACATCCTCACCAACTATCTGTTGGAATAATTTAGACAGAACCTCTTGGGCTATGTCACCACCCAAAGGTGTTTCACGTTTGACTTGAGCAAACAAACTTGCATACGCTTGTTTCTGTGCCGTAGTCAACGTAGGATTATCCGACATAAACAAAGCTTCTATCTCATCAGGCGTAACGGAGCGTTCATATCGTTCCATTGCACGATTGATAGATTGCTTTATCTTACGAACATCCTTACTGAATAGTCTATCGGGACACTTTGCACCACGATGGTCATCGTAGAACGACTTGTCCATGAGACTACGTATTAAGGCTAGTTCCATTTAGGGTCTCCTATGTTAGTTAGGTTTTCAAAATCAATTGGGTTACGGTATTTTAAATCATCGGCTAATCGTAATACACGGACGTTATCTACATGTCCTCTTAGTTCCTTTGCAAACTGCAAAGTCTTTGGTAATGCATCGGGGTCTAATGCAATGACGGCTGTTGAGAACTGCGACAAGTACCTCTTGTGCGATTCAGATAAAGATGTTCCCAACACAGCGACCCCACACCAAACATCATTACCAACAACTGCAGCACTTATGCAATCCTCAACAACCACAGCTACCTTACCACATCCATACGAATATGGCAAGCCGCTATTCCCATATTTTTTCCACTTTGGCAACCTTTTTCCGAGCGCACGACCTGTTGCGTCGGCAGTATTGTTGTTATGGATGATAGGGAATACAACACGGTTATCCTTGACATCATACATCAAGCCAAGCTTTTCAGCGTCAAGTCCGTATTGTTCATACGCCCATGTTTCTATCTCGTTGTTGTGTGGAACGACATAGATAGGCAAATCAAATGTATCTTCTGCAAACTTTTCTGCACC
>Ga0160423_10003568_pt1 | contig 12916 bp, 14 predicted proteins | sample CRUFie14St8metaG_FD_108191 | JGI IMG/M metagenome (GOLD analysis project Ga0160423, IMG submission 108191) | Marine microbial communities from the Costa Rica Dome - CRUD Field 142mm St8 metaG | ecosystem: Environmental > Aquatic > Marine > Oceanic > Photic zone | place: Costa Rica: the Eastern...
GAGAATTTCAAGAAACTCGCTAACGATGCGTTTTATGATGGCACCTGCTTTCACCGGATTGTGAAGGGTTTCATGATCCAAGGCGGCGACCCGCTCACCAAGGATCCTAGCGAGGAATTTCGCTGGGGCACCGGCGATCCCGGCTACAAGATCGAAGCTGAATTCAGCGATCGCCCACACAACAAGGGCGTACTCTCCATGGCCCGATCCAACGATCCAGACTCTGCCGGCAGCCAGTTTTTCATCTGCCTCGCCCCCGCTAATTTTCTCGACGGCCAATACACCTGCTTCGGCGAACTGATCAAGGGTGAGGAAGTTCTCGATACCTTGGGCGCCGTGCCCTGCGGTGGCGGCGGCGAAAACAGCCGACCTGAGGAACGCCAAGGTGTACTGTCGATCACCATCGTTTCGCGCGCTGACGCCGGGGTGGAATGACCGACTCCGAGCAAGCGGCTCTGACCGGTGCCCTGCAGCAGCTCGGTGTGCCGGCTAACAAAGCCCACGACATGGCCGCCCAGCTCGACAAACGCGCCCATCAACTCGCCGAACAAGACGGCCGTACCCATCAGGATGCGTTGCTGCATTTATTGCAGCTCATGAAAAACGCCCACGACGAACGTCAGCAATCATGAGTGATGAGATCCGCAAATGGGAAAAGCACGCGAGCCGCGTGGTTAGCGATCATCGAATTTTTAAAATCCGCGAGGACCGCACCACCAACCCGCGCACCGGCTCCGAGCATGAGATGGTCGTCCTCGAGTGCCCCGACTGGGTGAACATCATCGCCCTCACTCCTGAACGTGAGGTAGTGTTGGTCGAGCAATACCGGCAGGGCTCGGAAACCGTGGAGCTGGAAATTCCCGGTGGCATGATGGATCCCGGCGAGACCGATCCAGTCGCCACCGCCCTACGCGAACTGCGGGAAGAAACCGGTTACACCGGCGAGAACGCTCGGCTAATCGGCGCATATTTCGCCAACCCCGCCATCATGAACAATCGCGTGCACACCATTCTGGTGGAGAACTGCCAACGCACACACGAAGTCGAGTGGGATGCCGGCGAAGATCTGATCACACGGCTCATTCCCGAGGCCGACCTACCGCGCCTCATCCGGGAAGGCCGCATCCGCCACTCCATTGTAGTGGCAGCGCTGCAATATTTTGCCCTGACCAAGTAACCGATTAGACCGGCACCCTTTCCGTGCGTCTTCCAGAATTTGCTGCGAGGCTTCCTCATACCAGGGCTGCACGCGGTTTTTGGCGAGATACACTTCGTTGGACGAGACCCCCAACAAGTCCCGCGTGGATGTCCACCGGAACATGAAGAAAGTGGTCGGACTCCTCAGTCAACTCAACCGGTTGGACGAACAGTTCAACGTCCCGGCCCCGGTCTTTGCCCAGCGATAGGTCTCCGGGGTTCTCCAAAATCCTCTGCGCCTCCGCGCAGGGGATTTTTCGTGTCGTTAAGCGCCTCGCGCCGCTTCCTTCTTTTCTTCCAACTCCGATTCCAGCGTCTTCTTATCGGAAGTCAACTGACGCTGCAGTTGATCCAATGCCTCGAAGTCGCCGGTGGCTTCGGCCTCGGCTATCTTGCCGCCTAGAAACACTTCTCGTTCAGCTAGTTTGGATTTGTACAGGTTATCCAGCTCAGCCAGTGCAACCTTCTTTTCCTCACTCAAGGATTGATCGGGCGATTCCTTTTGCAGGCGTTCCATCGCCAGTTCATACGCGCTTTTCATGTTAGTCCTTCTTTTTCTTCCAGGGTTGATCGGGAAATTTGGTGGGCAGCTTGATATTCTCCAGCTTCGGTTCGGCCATTTTTAGGGCATCCTCTTCTGCATCGCCCCCCGGCGCCTCCATGTTGCCGCGCCATCCGGCCAGCTTGGCTTGGAGCCCGTGATGCTCCGCCGTCTCCTTATCGCCCGAGCGCATGTAGGCCAATGATAAATTGGTGTGCACCCGCTGCTCATTCGGATTCATGGCCTCAGCCTTTTTGCCTTCCTCAATGGCCCGGGCGAAATCTTCCATCCGATAATACGCCATCCCCAACGAAAGCTGGGCCTCGAAATGCGCCGGATCCTCCGACAGCACGGCGGCAAAGCCTGTCGCCGCACCGATGTAATCGCCGGTGGTATAGGCGAACACGGCCTCGTCATATTGGGTTTGCAGTTTGTCGGCCATGGCAATGAAAGCGAATTGATTGCTTTTGACAGCGCATTGTGGGGCCGATGTACTGGGCCGTGCAAGATTCAACCATGCCCACCCCGCTCCAGCTCATTTGCACGGATTTCGACGGCACCCTGCATTCGGACTTCACCGAACCGCCCGTGCCGCAGGCCCTGCAGGCCAAGTTGGCCCAGTTGCAAGCCCAGGGTGCCACCTGGGTCATCAACACCGGCCGCACGCTGGATGACCTGCGCCTCGGCATTGATCACGCTGAATTGACCGTGCATCCGAATTACGTCGTGGTGGTGGAACGGGAAATCTTTCGCTGTGTAGAACACGGCTACGAACCGTTGACTGACTGGAATGACCACTGCACCCGCACGCAGTCCGCGCTCTTTGCCTCGATCGCCGATCGGTTGCCGGAATTGTTCGACTGGGTAAACCTACACTTCAGTGCCAATGTGTTTGAAGATGAATGGTCCCCTTTTTGCCTAATCGCCCGCAACAACCGCGATGCCGATGCCATTCAGGAATATGTGAATGCCTTTTTTGCCGGCGACTCGCAGCTGACCTTTGTGCGCAATGACATTTACGGTCGCCTGTCCCACACGGACTTCACCAAAGGCACGGCCTTGACTGAGCTCGCGCGGCAATTGGATATACCACGGGAAGGCATTTTTGTGGCCGGCGATCATTGGAACGACCTCTCCATGTTGCAGCCTGAGCGCGCCGAATGGCTCGTGTCACCGGCCAATTCCATCAGCGAAGTCCTCACTCACATGGAACGCATCGACGGCTTCATCGCTCCCAGCGAATGCGGCGAAGGCGTCCTCGAAGGCCTAGAATGGGCCCTCCATCAGGCCAGATTTCGACCCCTTATAAATTAGTTCACCTAATGAATTATGTAGGTGGATAAAACACTTCTGATGGATTCGTTTGGCTCGGTTTTTTGTGTGTCATTCGGACTTTTCAAAAAACTAATTTCTTTTGTGAATATCGTTTGACAGGTCGACTTTTGGTGTTAGTTTTGCTCATCTTCTATGTGAGAGAAGAAGCCGGGGTGCGGGACGTGATAGCTGCCGGCAATTTTGTTGATCCAACAATCGATGAGCGATAGTTCCACGGCCGATGAGGTCGTAAGCGAGAAACCGAAGGTCTCTAAAATTCACGAGGCCGTTATTCGCATTGCAGGCAATTCACAGGATGGTATCCAATCCATCGGCGGATTCCTGGCTCGCTTGGCGGGCCGCAGCGAGCAGGAAGTCATGACTTTCATGACCATCCCTTCCACCATTTCTGGTGGTCCTTCTATCTTTCAGGTTCGCCTTAGCTCGGGCGAGGTTCTTACCTCGGGTGACGAAGCAGATGTGCTAATGGCTTTTTACCAGCACAGCTACGACAACCATGTTGATTTTGTTAAGGAAGGTGGCGTAATCCTTTACGATACTTCACACGTCGAGCCCCGCGAAGATCTCCAAGAAAAATTTCGCCACATCGGTTGCCCAATTACTTCTTTAACCGTAGAAGCCATAGGAGGCACGGCTAAAGACAAAGGCAAAAACATATTCGCACTTGGGTTGGTAGCACGAATGTTCGATCTGGATTCCACCCGTATCGAAGGTTTAATTACCGAGCGTTTTAAGGGGAAACCTGAAAGCGTTACCGAAACCGCACTTTCAGCTTTCCATGCCGGTCACGGCTATCCGCTCACCACACTGGCAGAAATTTACGAATTCGAGGACCCTAAAGCCCGCGACACTGAACAAGTCGTTTGTACCGGTAACGAAGCCCTAGCCTACGGTATTTTAGCAGCTGGCGTTCGTTACGGAGCAGCTTATCCGATCACACCCTGGTCAGATATCATGGAGCTTTTACGGCGAGAGTTACCCAAATATAATGGTATTTTTGTTCAGGCTGAGGATGAAATTGCCGCCGTTTCAATTGCCATAGGTGCTAGTTGGGGGGGGAGGTGTGCTGTGACTGGATCTTCTGGCCCTGGTATCGCACTCAAATCAGAGGCAATAGGTTGGGCTGTTATGGCCGAAATTCCACTTCTAGTAATTGACGTACAGCGGGGCGGACCCTCTACAGGCATGCCAACTAACGTGGAACAAAGCGATCTAAACATTGCTTGTTTTGGTGGGCACGGAGACTCACCGAGAGTAGTCATTGCCCCCTCAAGTGTAGAAGACTGTTTCTACACTGCCATTGAAGCAGTCAATATTGCCCGCAAATATAGCACCCCCGTAATCATTCTAACCGATCAGGCTATTGCGACCCGGATTGAGGCATTTAGCATGCCTAATCTGAAGGAAGTATGCCAGGATATTTCGCCTGACCTTTCCCCCAGAGACGACCATAAACCTTATGACTTATCCAGTGCTGATGGTATTACGCAACACGTCGCACCAGGCACCTTCATCAAGAGCGGAAAGTATCCAGTAGTTACAGGTCTAGAGCATAACGAGATGGGGCACCCCAGTGGCTCACCTAAAATGCATACAGACATGACCGCAAAACGTAGGAGTAAATTGCAAGCTTTGGGCCGTGAACTGCCTAAACCAGAGGTCTTCGGACCTGAAGAAGGCAACGTGCTGATGGTCGGCTGGGGGAGTACTCAAGGCAGTCTTAGGGAAGCTACCGAGCGAGCACGCAAAACGGGCGATAGTATTTCCTCTTTAACTATCCGTCATATCAACCCTCTACCTGAAGGCCTAGAGGATATATTTTCCGGTTTCAACCATGTGTTTGTTGTCGAAAATAACGACGAAAACTTATATGGATACGGGCAACTGTGCGCATTACTAAGAGCAAGATACTGTGACAAAAAAATCCAAGGAATCAACAAAGCTGATGCTTTGACTTGGCGAGTAAAAGATGTCTTGGATCGAGTAAAATCAAAACTAGAGGAGAATAAATGAGTGCAACCGCTGAAGTTGAAAGAAAACCGCTCACTAAAAAGGAATTAGCTGCCGACAAGCCGACTTGGTGTCCGGGTTGTGGTGATTTCTCGGTGCTCGCACTATATTTTAAACTGCTTCAAAACCGTGGTTTACATCATGAAAAATTTGCTACCGTTGCGGGAATTGGCTGCAGTAGCCGATTCCCCTATTTCGTCCAAGCCCACGGAGCGCATTATATTCATGGCAGAGCGTTACCTTTTGCAACTGGCATTGCCGTAAGCCGCCAAGATTTAGATGTTTTTGTTTTTGGTGGTGACGGAGACGCTTTCTCTATTGGAGGCAATCATTTCAATCATTGTGCAAGGAAGAATGTTAATCTCACTTACTGCGTGATGGACAATAATGTATATGGTCTCACTAAGAAGCAAACTTCACCCACAAGCCCAATTGGCTTCAAAAGTAAAACAGATATGTGGGGAGCAATTGATAAGCCGATTAACCCAATGCAACAGGCCATCTCGGCGGGAGCGACTTTTGTTGCCCGAACCACTCACACCAACCCCAAGCATCTGCTATCCATGATGGAGGCGGCAATGGATCACAAGGGCTTTGCCTTTATTGAATGTTTGAGTGAATGCACCGAATTTTATGATGGTGCCTTTGATTCCAGCAATCCTCGTAAAGGAGGCGAATTTAAGGAGATTTCCGAGGATCATGATCCTACAGATGAGAATGCTGCCTACGCTCTAGCTGAGGAACTAGTACCTGGCTATTTTGGTGTCTATTACCAAATTAGTCGACCAACCAAACAAGATAAGGAAGCCGAAGTAAATTCGAAGTTCCTCGAAAAAACCAAGGGCATGGAAGACTGGGAAATCCTCCAGCAGAACTTCAACAAGATGAAGTAGCCATCCACCACCAATCACAAGAGAGGAGCAAGTTACCCTTGCCCCTTCTTTATTGGAGACCGTAATACACGCCGGCGAGTATGACGCCGGTAAGGAGGCCGGCAAGAATGTCATCCATCGTCACGCCCCAACCTTTTCGAAAAGACTGCGCACGATCAATAGGCCCCGGCTTCCAGATATCGAACAGGCGGAACAACGCAAACCCCGCCAACGCCCAAGCCCACGTCCATTGCATCGCCAATACATCCTGTACCGTGGGCATCCCTTCACCCTGAATGGTCATCACGGCAAACACGCCGAGAAAACACATGGGCACGGCAATGATTTCATCTAAAACGACTTCACCCGGATCTTTGCGATCGAGGATGCGTTCGGCTTCGCCACACACCCACGCGGAAAGCGGCATCAAGACCGCGCAGCCTGCCAAGTAGATCCAGAAATTTCCAAACACCAGCAAAAGCGCCGTGAGAGGGAAGCCGCCCAAGGTTCCCACTGTGCCCGGCGCCTTGGGCGCTAGGCCTAGGCCGCCACCGCGGGCGAGCAGGAGAATTAGGCGATCCATGCGTTACATATCCTTCAAGTAGAGGTCGCGGTTTTGCCAGAGATAATGTGCGCCTGACACCAACGTAAGCCCCACCGCGCCCCATGTGGCGATAAGCGTATACCAAATGCTCCACGGCCAACCGGCAATTTCCACCCCGAAAAACTTCACCCATCCGTCGCCCCACTCAGGGTAACTCACAATCACCAGCATCGAGATCACTGCCACAAACTGGAAATTGGTTTTCCGTTTGCCGATATTTTCCGCCGGCAGCACCACCTGTTTGTTGGCCGCCAACAACCGCAAGCCGGTAATCGCCAACTCGCGCGCCACAATCACAATCACCATCCACGCCGGCATTAGCAATTCCGGCCCCGGCGCAGCCAGTGCCTCGGGCAAATTATAGGAACCCAATTGGGTTTCCGGATTTACTTTCATCCCCACCAACAAGATGAACCCCGCACACACCAGCACCTTGTCGGCCAGCGGATCCATCAGCGCACCAAAATCCGTTTGCAGTCCGTGCTTGCGCGCCAGATAGCCGTCCAGAATATCCGTGATACCGCCGATGAAAAAGAGTAGCGCCGCCCACGAGGTGTGGTAAGGAAGGGTGTCCCACAACATCACGACCACGAACACGATGGTGATCGCAAAACGGGAGGTCGTGAGTTTGTTCGGCAGATTCATCGGGAATTAAACCGGCTCAGCTTTTAAATCATAATCGGTGCACCCAATCACGCGCACCCAGGAAAAATCGCCAACAGGCAACTCGCCCTGCACATACACGCGGCTATCGATATCCGGCGCATCCGACTCCGACGTCTCATTGGTGATTTCCATCCCATCGGCCGTCAACGAACCGAGCATGACTTCGGCATCCATCAGATTTTTGGCGCAGCCCGGCGAAATCATACCCACACGCGTGGTAGCAGCATCAGGATTGGGCGCGGTGTTGATCACAGCCGCGGAAGCATAGGGAGCAGCCCACGAAAATCAAGAACCCTTGGCCGCTGGGGGCGGCGCGTTGGTGATGACGGGGAGTTGATCTTCATCCCCCGGGACAGGCACATCGTTCAGGCCGGAGCCCAAGCCTTCAAGATGATCGCGGGATTGATAGTCGCGCCAATAATCGGCGGCGAAAAATCCGCCCACCGCCATGGTCACAATCAAAAAAATAGGAATAACCGCGCGCCATTTCACGCCGGAAAAATGAAGCATCAGGCCATCGATCACGCCGGCGCGTAACGGGGAATCGCCATCGGCCTTGGCGGCCGACGGCTGGGATTGCCCCAGCTCCACATCAAGCTCGTTGAGCAAAGCCTCCGGATCCAGCTTGAGCAGCGTGGCGTAGTTTCGCACAAACCCGCGTGTGTACACGGGCGCGGCAAAGATCGACCAGTCGCCGCTTTCCAGCGCCTGAACCTGATCGGTCTTCATTTTCGTCTGGTCCACAACCTCAGGAATGGTGAGTTCCAGTGATTCGCGAGCCTGACGCAATTGATCGCCAACGGATGCCACAGCCCGAAAGTAGAATTCCGGGCGGTTGATCCGATCAAAAGTTATCCCAACTGTCCTGTGAACAGGCCCAGATGCAGCGTTTACAAAAGCGGCCTCTGTTCGTTAGGGTGCGGCCTGCGCCATGAGCAAGGCTACCTTTCAGGCACTCGGCACGGGCGACGGCTGGGCCAGCGATCGCCGGGGGCATTCGGCGTTTCTCTTTAAGCTAGAGGACAGCACGCTGCTTCTGGACTGCGGTGAGCCGGTAAGCCGTCGGCTACGCGCGGCCGGAGTGCAGCCTGATGACCTCGATGGCATTGTTCTAAGCCATTTGCACTGCGATCATGTGGGCGGTTTTTTCATGCTCATACAGGGATTTTGGCTGGATCAACGCACGCGTGATCTCGCGGTGCATTTGCCGGCCGAAGGCGTAGAGCCAGTGCGCCGCATGCTGGATGCGGCTTATATCTTTGAGGAGCTCATGGCGTGCGCACTAAATTTTGAGCCGTTGCAAAGTAGCACTTCCTTCCAGGTGGGCGGCATCATGGTGACACCCCATCTCACGACGCATTTGGATCAGCTCAAGACCACCTTTGGCGAGAAATATCCGGCCGGCTTTGAGGCGTTCAGTTTTGTGCTAGAAAATGCGGACACGCGCATTGCTCACTCAGCGGATATTGGCGGGCTGGAGGATTTGAAGGTGTTGCTGACTCAGCCGGTGGATTTATTGGTCTGCGAATTGGCGCATGTGGAGCCGGATGAATTGTTCGCGTACCTGAAGGATCAACCGGAGGGCCACATTGGGCAGGTAGCATTCACGCACTTGTCGCGGCCCTATCGAGCGGATCTGGAGGGTATGCAGGCGCAAGCCGCCGCGGCTCTAGGCGATCTGCCGCATACGTTCCTGAACGACGGCGACGTAATCAAGTTGTAACGCCGGTTATCGGCGGGACTGCATCAGGATCGTGTCCTTCTTGTGCCGCTCATTGTCGGCCCGGATGCGTTCGGCCATTTTCTTGGCAACCTCCACGAGGAATGGCACGACGACTTCAGGCTGTTTATCCACCATGCGCTGCATCACATCAAGGCTGAGCCGCAACAACACGCCATCGCTATTGGCCACAATATCTGCCGAGCGTTTGGAATCATCGAACAGGGACATCTCGCCAAACATCTCGCCGGCGCCGAGTGTGGCCAGCACATCTTCGCGGCCGCTGATTATCTTGCGCACACGCACCATGCCTTCCAGCACGATGTACACCGCTCCACAGGGATCCCCTTCCTTCACCAAGGTTTCAAACTTGGTGAACTTCTGCACCTCCATGCATTGGGCAAACCGGCCGCGTTGGCGGTCGGTCATGTTCTTAAAAATATCCACCTGCTGTAGGGTACCCACGGGCACGCCGGGGATGAGCGGATCAATGGGGCCGTTGATGGTGCCGGGCTTGAGGAGTCCGCCGGCCTCTTCAAAGTGCAGGCCCAGCTCCGGCAAATCAGCTGCGCGGGCCCAGCTATCAGTCTGCTCGGTGAACACCCAGTTATCGCGGGCCACCCGGGCCTCACGCACCCATTGGGAGAGGAGCGGAAAATCGATCGGTCCATAGACCACATCATCAGCCGCCCACACCTTGTAGGTTCGCTGCATGTTGGGCAATTCTGCCATGAAGGTAATTTACGCACACAATGTGCGTGGGCAAAGCAAATTACACCATCGTATGCATCGTCTGGCCGCGGCCATCGGCGCCGGTGCCATCAAGGTCGATGAGAATTTCTCGGGGTTCATTGCCTTGAGCGGGCCCCACAATGCCACGATCTTCAAGTTCATCCATCAGACGCGCGGCGCGGTTGTAGCCTAGGCGCAAGCGGCGTTGGAGCTTAGAAACACTAGCCTTTTGCTCACTCCGGATGACCTCGATGCATTGCTGGATGAGTTCCTCCTCCTCATCGCTGGGCGCGGCATCCAGCACGGCGGTGGGTTTGGAAAGTTGTTGATGGATCTCCATCTCGTAACTCGGTTTGCCTTGTTCGGCAATGAAGTCGACGATCTGCTCGATCTCATGATCCTCCACCAACGGGCCCTGCGCGCGGATGGGTTTGGGCGCGCCGGGGGGTTGATAGAGCATGTCGCCTTTGCCGAGCAGTTTCTCCGCGCCCATCTCATCGAGAATCACGCGACTATCAATCTTGGACGCCACCTGGAAGGCGATCCGGCTTGGGATGTTTGCTTTGATCACGCCGGTAATCACCTTCACGCTTGGGCGTTGGGTGGCCACGATGCAGTGGATGCCGGCAGCCCGGGCCATTTGCGTGATGCGCGCGATGGCGTTCTCCACCTCAGCCGGCGCGGTAAGCATGAGATCGGCCAGCTCATCAATCACCACGACGATATAGCTGAGCTTGTCTGGAATCTCCAATTCTTGCTCACGTGGTACGGTGATCTCCTCATCGATCTCCACGGCAAAGCCGTCCTGACCAGCCTCAACCCGTTCTTCGGCACCGCCAAAGAGCGGCAGCTCCGGTTCGGCTTCCGGCTGCGGTTTCTTGGGGGAGCGCTTGTTGAACGCATGAATGTTCTTCACGTTTTCCTGCGCGAAAATCTTGTAGCGCTTCTCCATCTCCTGCACCACCCAGCGGAGGGCGAGGATCACCTTCTTGGGGTCGGTCACCACAGGCACCACAAGGTGCGGTAGCTTGTTATACATCTGCAACTCCACGACTTTGGGATCGATCATCACCAACCGCATTTCGTCCGGAGAAAATTTATACAATAACGACGCGATGATGCTGTTCATGCACACGCTCTTGCCCGCACCGGTGGCACCGGCGATCAGCAGGTGCGGCATCTCGGCCAAATCGGCAATCATCGGTTTGCCGTACACATCCTTGCCAAGGGCCACGGGGATCTTGGCCTTGCTCTTCTTCCATTCATCGCTCTCGAGCAAATCGCGCATGATGACCTTGGTCTTGACGCGGTTCGGCACCTCCACGCCCACCGTACTCTTGCCCGGCACGGGCGCAAGGATGTTGATGCGCTCGGCCTCCAAGGCGGCGGTGATGTTGTTGGCGTAGGTGGTGATCTTCTCCATCTTCACGCCAGCGGCTGGATGCAGCTCGAACCGCGTGATGGTCGGGCCCTTGGTGATGTCGCCCAGCGTCACTTCCACGCCAAATTGATTAAGCGTTTTCTGGATGGTGATGGCCTGCGCCTTTAGTTCCTCGGTGGCGTCCACCTGCGGGGCATTGTACTCGGGTGCTTGCAGGAAGCCGGCAGACGGCAGGTTGTAATTCTCAATCATTGGCCCGCGATCCACGCGCGTGGCCTTGGGGCCTTTTTTCTTCGGCTGCTGGAGCGGGCCCGTACTGGAAACAGGAGCTGCGATGTGGACAGAGGATTCGGTACCGTCCTCTTCTTCATCGGTGGATTTGACGGGTTCCGGTGATTCCACTCCCAATACATCCTCGATGGTGGCGGACGGCACGGAAGGTTCCGGCTCGTCGCTTTCCTTGGCGTCCGGCGGCAGTACGGTCTCCTCCTGTGCGGCGTCTTCGGGCTCGATGATTTGGGTTTCATCCAGCTCTTCCGCGCCGGTTTTCAGGGTGTAAATCTCAACGCGCTGATCCACGCCTTCGAGGGCAAATTCGCCGAGCAACTGTACCTCATATTGCGGTTGGCTGATCAGGTCCTGCTGAATTTTTTCCGAAACTGCCACGCCACCAATCGGCGCGTAGGGCTCGATGCGTGAGGCGATATTGACACCGTCGCCTAGAATATCCTTGCCGTCCCGCACGATATCGCCCTGGTGGATGCCAATGCGCAGATCGAGATGGGCGTGCCCACGGACTTTCTCCTGAATAGCGAGCGCACAATCCACGGCATTCAGCGAACTGGCGAAGCTCAACAATAAACCGTCGCCGATTTCCTTAAGCCATTCACCTTCGTATTTCTTGACGATCGGCTTGAGCAGGCGGCGTTGTTTGCGGATCAGCTTGAGCGCCTCTTTCTCATCATGATTGGCCAACCGACTGTAGCCGGCGATGTCGGTAAACATGATGGCGGCCAGTTGACGTTTGGCGGAGGTGTCGTCTTCTTCATCCTCCGCTGCTTGGGCGGCTTGGGCGCCGGGCTGGCTAAGATCGATGATGCGCGGATCATCCTGCTGCGCGGCGGCGACGGTTTCCTCCGCGGCCTGAGCAGTTTGTTCAACCTGCGTTTGCGTGGCTTCGAGTTTGCGCTGGAGATCTTCCAGTTCCTTGAGGCGCTGGCTGAGTTCATCCTCTTTTTTGGTCAGCTCCACTTCCTCTTCGGCCAGAGGTGCCGAACGGTCAATGCGGCGCAGCTTCCATTTTTGCCACATCTCTTTGGCCCAATCTTTGAGTTGAAAATTAGTGATATACAGCAGACTCACTGCGTAGACCGACAGCAGAATCACTGTGGCACCGGCCGTGCCTACGTGCTGGAAGATAGCTTTGTTAAGCAGCATGCCGATGTAGCCGCCGCCATCCACGGTGTTGAGCTGGCCAGCCAATCCACCGAAGAGGTTGGGGTACAGGCTCAGGCCTGCCGAGCCGGCCAGAATCATGGCGATCGCCCACGGCCAACGTTTGCGCAGTCCGTCGAGTTTGTTGATCAGGAAACCGAAGGCAAATACCAACGTGAGCGGCGGCATCAGATAGGCGGCCACACCCAAGGCCAGGAAACAACCCTGCGCCAGCCATGCGCCAATCAGGCCCACGAGATTGTGACGGGGATCATTGATCTCCGTGCCATTGAACGACAAATCACCCTTGTCGTACGAGAATAGGGCCAACAAGAACAGTACAGCCAATGCAAACAGGCCGATACCGAGAACCTCGTTGGCGCCTCCCTGAGTTGTGTCCTTTTGGGGAGCCTCCTTGCGCGCC
>Ga0160423_10003569_pt1 | contig 12915 bp, 10 predicted proteins | sample CRUFie14St8metaG_FD_108191 | JGI IMG/M metagenome (GOLD analysis project Ga0160423, IMG submission 108191) | Marine microbial communities from the Costa Rica Dome - CRUD Field 142mm St8 metaG | ecosystem: Environmental > Aquatic > Marine > Oceanic > Photic zone | place: Costa Rica: the Eastern...
ACGATGATCGCTCGAATCTTCAATTCAGCAGCTGCCAACCAAGCACCTTTGCACATCAGATCACTGACATTCTTAGCCCGGGCACCGCCGGGCAGCACCACTTGGTCTCGGGCAATTTGTGCCTCCACTGTTTTCGAAATCCGGTCCATGAAAGACACCGCTTCAATTGGGTGCGCCCCCACACTGGTTTCAGCGGACAACATGATGGCGTCGGCCCCGTCAAAAATGGCATTTGCCACATCTGATGTTTCCGCGCGGGTGGGTCTTGGGTTGTTGATCATCGATTCCAACATCTCTGTGGCCACAATGACGGTTTTACCCACAGACTTACACGCATTGATGATCTGCTTTTGGACCACTGGAACTTCTTCCGCAGCAATCTCAACCCCCAGGTCGCCTCGAGCGACCATAAGACCGTCCGACACTGCGATGATCTCAGCTAAATTCTTAATGGCAAAGCGTGCTTCGATCTTCGAGATAATAGAAATCTCTTTGCCTTCCTCATCTGCCAGTTCGCGGATCCTCAGCACATCTTCAGGTTCGCTCACAAAAGATGCGGCGACAAAATCTACACCTTGCCGAAGGCCGAATTTAATGTCTGAGATATCCTGCGGAGACAAAAAAGGCATGGGGAGCTTAACACCAGGCACATTGACTCCCTTCTTCGAACCGAGCGTGCCACCGACCACGATTTGACACACCAAATCGGAATCGACCACCGTCTCCACTTCGAGTTGAATGCGTCCATCGGCAAGTAAAATGCTGGCGCCGGGCTCCATGACACGTTCGAGTCCCCGATAATCGATGCGCACAACGTCAGACGTCGTAAAGCCCGTCTCGCCGCGCAAACGCACTGCACGCCCCGCCACCAATTCAACGGGTTCCTCGACCTCAGTCGTTCGAACTTCCGGCCCTCGGGTGTCTAAAAGAATGCCTACGGTGTCCGATAGAGTCCGGACATCCGCAATGATCGCCGCCGCCTCTTCTTGTGATGAGTGGCTCATATTAATTCGGACAACATTGCATCCGGCATCGAAGAGCTTGGTGAGCATCTCCGGCGCACAGGTCGCGGGCCCAATTGTTGCCAAAATTTTCGTCTTACGCACGTCGCTGTCCTTGTCAGAGAAAGATATTAATCACGCGGATTGTAGATCGGTCTCTGCGCTGGCACCATGCCAAACATGCGGATCGCCCTACTCTGGACTGTCAAAGAATTTGCCAAGCGCTTTGTCGTCCTCTGTGTAGCACTCTCGCTCATACTGACAATCGCCCAAATTACAGAGCATAAACTGCTCATTTCATTAAAGATCGCTGCACGAGCCTTACCGGTCGCATCGTGCGGCGCTGCCGTATGGACCCTTTTTTCGTGGCGTCATCAACGGGGAGATATTGTCCTCGCGAACTCAGGATGCCCACCCGCTTTTATCTGGTGGATCCTGATGATCGTGGGAGGACTCCCATTTTCGATTCGGGCACATTCTGTGAACGATGAACCCCGGATAGGATGGTCGGATGATCAACTCACGATTCACAACGGTACGGATCGAACTGAATATCGCTGGGAGGGCGAGACTGTCGTCAGAACTCATCGAGCCGATACAGCGCGTACGTCTCATTTCCCAAAACCCAAAATACATCTCACGGGGCCCAAAATACCCACTTGGTGTGCAGACCTATTCAGAGGCCTAACGCTGGGTGGCTTGCTCTGGTGGATCAACAGTGCCATCCGCCCGCACGGTCCACTCCGGACACTGACCGCCACGGGGATCTGCATCACAGTCGCAGAATTTTTCCCAGCCATGGCGATCGCATAATGCCAGACAGAGCTCAGGCGGTCCCGCCTCCTCTTTTCACGCGCCCCTTCATACTTCTGGTCCTTGGACACTTGCTCCAGGCACTCGGATGGTCTTCGATGCTGCTTCTGCCGGTCTACATAGACGCATTGGGTGCAACCCAAACTCAAATTGGTTGGGTCATGGCCTCCGCGTCGCTCGGGGGGCTTGCTTTCCGACCTCTGGTGGGCTGGGCGTTAGATACCCGTGGCCGGAAACCCACCATGGTGACCGGTACGGTCGTCCTCACGATCGCGATGGTGTTGTTAGGATTCGTCCAGGACATTGGACCACTCGTCTACGGCGCTCGATGTTTAGTCGGGATTGGCGCAGGCGCACTTTTTACCGGCTATTTTGCCTGGGTATCTGATTTTATCCCCCCATCTCGACGCACTGAGGGCTTGGCCTTATTCGGAGTGTCGGGTCTAGCGCCCATCGCTTTGAATGGTGTGATTCATAGACTGAGCATCCCTGTGACAGACCTCAACCTTCTCTACCCTGGACTGAGCATCCTCGTCGCCGCATCCATTCCACTTCTCATCCTCGTTCCAGAGACCACGACACTGGCGACCCACCGAAAAACGTCCAGCATCAGTCGCACAGTGGGGGCATTGCTCCAATCGGTGGTTCGCCCGACGTGGGGGGCCACCATTATCTTTGCCAGCCTTGTGGCAGTCTTTATGAGTTTCGCAACTGTCACGGCTCAGTATCGTGGCATATCCACGCCAGCAGATATTTGGTTCTTTTACGCATCTGGCGCCATCGGGGTTCGAATCTTTGGCGCCAAACTCCCCGACAAGATTGGACCGTCAAACATGGTGATACCTGCCCTCGCCTGCTATGCGAGTGCTTACCTGCTCATCGCACAAACATCGAGTATCACCGATATCTGGTGGGCAGGTCTCATGGCTGGGTTTGGTCATGGATACTGTTTTCCTGTCCTCACGAGCCAGGTCATTTCTCGGACACCTGACGAAATCCGAGGCTCGGCACTCGCTGTTTTCACAGCGTTATGGGAAATTTGTGCACTTGGTATGACTCCTTTTTTTGGGTGGATATCCGACACTTATGGTTCAAGAGTGATGTTCACTCTCGGGGTCTTGCTCGTCGTGTTTTTCAGTGTGTTTTGGGTCATTTCAGAGCATCGAGCCATGCGCTCACTCACGACTCGATGTATATCCAACGACACAAAAAAGAGGAGTTCAGGGTCACGCGAAGTGCCTCGAGAGTTGTAAGATCGAGTCGCGAACCTTGACACTCATGAAGCTACCGACTTACAAAACTCCCTGACGATAAATTAGTCAGCTGTTATTCGAGGGGCAAGTATGGCTTTCGCGGTCACAATTCACGAAAAATCAGGACAGCCTAGGCGCCAAGAATTCGACAAGACGGAAGTAACCATCGGGCGTGTGCAAGGGAATGACATTATTCTTCCCAAGCAAAATGTCTCGAAGCGGCATAGTCGGATTGTGGTCAAGGATGGAAAGTTTATCATTGTCGACCTGAAGTCGACGAATGGCACCTACGTTAATGGGCGTAAAATCGCCTCTCCAATGGTCATCAAAGAGACCGATAAGATATACATTGGCGACTTCATCCTGTCGGCCGAGCCCATCGATGACGCGGGGACAAAAGCGACGCCTATGGCCGATTCACGGCCCAAGGCACCCCCTCCACCGCCGATTCGGAAGCCCCCCGCTGCACAACGCCCGACGGCGACAGCGCGCAAGGGCCCATCTTTGCCGCCCAGACCTCGGCCTGGACGTCCAGCAGCAGAATCAGCAGCGCCGGCGCCCATCGCAGAGCCAAAGCCAGCAGTGGCTGCACCGGCACCGGCACCGGCACCAGTACCGTCGCCAGCCAGCCCAAGCCCAGTGGCAGCTCCCACGGAACAACCTGGTTTCGCCGCGTCCGTAGCTGACGTGCCGACCAGCGCTCCAGCGACCTTGACGGTATCCGCGGAGCAAGCACCGCAAGAACTCTATCGGTGGCTCCGCGAGTATGCACGTCAACATGGCATCAGTCTGCCCGTGGGATACGATATAGAAAGTGGCAGTGACCGAGGCATCACAACACGTTTATTGGATGCAGCGCGAACAGCCATCGACAATGTCTCTGGGATCGACCCACAAGCCACAGCGGAGCGCTGCGTTGCCGAGGTCATCGGTGCCGGACCACTCGGAGAGTTGCTCGGCGACGCCAGTATCGAACGCATCTATTACAACGGGCCGCGCCAAGGATTCATCACGAGGGCGGGCGAAACGGTTTCCACGGAGATGCGGTTTTCTAGCGCTCAAGCCATGAAGGATTGCGTCCTTCGACTGGTCGGGCAGGCCACTCAGCCACATGATACGCCACGATTTTTGAGTGGTTATCTGAATGATGGAAGCCGGGTACACTTTGTAAGTGCGGATGCCGGCGGCCCTTTCATTACGATCGACCGCCCCGCGAAAGACCCGTTAAGCCTGCAAGACCTCGTCTCCCTCGGGGTTTTGAATGACAACATGGCGACCTATCTCCATCATGCGGTCAACCTTGGCCGTGTGATTCTGGTGTCGGGCAATGACATCGATGCCCGTTCGCGAGTGCTCTCGGCCATCCTACACGCATTGGGAGACGAGACTCGTGCGATTCTCATAGACTCGAGTGGACGTATCGCCCTACCCAATGAACGCTCTATCCGGATGTCAGCTACCCGTGCGGGAACGAATATCGTACGGGAAGCTGTTCGCATGCGACCTGATTTTCTCGTAGTAGCGGATGCAGCGGGGTACTCCACTTTGGATGCGCTCTTCGCGATGGGAACGAACGTCAACGGGGGGGGGCTCGGAGTCGATGCTGAGTCGCCCGAAGTCGCTCTTCAGCGCGTCGCCCGACTCGCGGCCGTTTCTGCCGACGCACAGGAAAACAGCGCTGAGTCTCTCGTCCGAGACCGCATCGATATTCTCGTCCAGGTGCTTACGTATGCAGATGGGACGGATCGAATCACGCAAATTTCTGATGTGCACGGCGAATTGCAAGATACATTCACGGGCTTCGATGAATTTTCGGGCAATGGTCAACCACCCCAATGGTATGAGGATGCAATTCGACTCGGGCATCCACTTGAAGACCATTTGTTTAACTAGTCTACAGAGCATCGAGCCATGTTTGTCATCGCGATTAAAGACGAGCGCGGCGCTTTGGTCAGCGAGCACAGACTCGAAGACACACAGCTGGTACTGGGCCGAAGCAGCGAGGCAGACATACAGCTGACTGGCGATGGCATTTCTAGACAACACGCCTGCCTATTTATAGAGAGCGGCCAGGTCTATGTGGCCGATATGGGCAGCGCCAATGGAGTGTATGTCAACGAGCAAAAGCTCCGCAGAGAGGCCTTGGTAGACGATACCACCCGCATTAGAATCGCTCGTTTCCTGATTCAAGTCGAACCCATGGAGCCGAACTCCGCGAGCTTACCGGGGATTAACACAGCGGTCGTTCAGCCAGGCCAAGCGCACGCAAAGTTACTCATACTGTCGGGTGATGAGGCGGGTCGTGAGCTTCTTCTCTTCGAGCCCATCGTTGCCATCGGACGCATCGAAGAAAATGACCTGTGCATTCAGCATCCCTCGATGTCCCGACATCATGGTCGGATTCACCAGCAAGATGACGGAAGCTACATCGTTCAGGATTTGGACTCCAGTAATGGCATCTTTGTGGCCGGACGAAAAATCAATCGCCCCACCCGGCTACTGTATGGTGACCGGGTATCCTTTGGCGCTGTGGAGTGTCTGCTGTCGAAGACTGAAGGCGTTTCATCCATTCGTTTCGATAGTCGACAGTGGATTTTGGTGGCCGCTCTCGCGATGGCGTCGGCGGCTTTCGGTGTCTTGGCAGCACTTATCTTCGGAGGCGAGTGAGACCTACCCAGTACGGCTAGGGAGACGAGGATGGAGCCGCACTGGGCGTTGGAGCCGCCTTAGGAGCGGGCGCTTTGCCCTCGGATTGAGTCGGTGCCTGCACGGACTTTGGACTCGGTGTTTTCGGTCGAGACACACTCACAACACCGTCCGGAATTGTCCCCCCCAGTTCAACTAACTTATTCGCCATCTTTTGGAGCAAGGCGGAATACCCGTCTTTCTTGATGATTCGATTAAATTGCTCACGGTAGTTCTCCACCAAGCTCACTTCATCGATCACCACATCCTCCGCGACCCAAATGCGACCATTCTGCGTGGTGAGATGGAAAACGAGTTCGATCTCTGCCTTTCGAGTTTGTGCAATCACGGTGACGGCTGCCGCTTTGCGACTCTTCGCTTCTTCACTTTCAAACTCGAGCGAATAATCTTCATCCGCAGTGCGAATGCGCTGAAGGTACGTTCGAAAAAGGAGCGCACGAAACAGCAAAATAAATTCCGACCGTTTTTCGGTAGCTAAACCGGCCCAATGCGCCCGTAGCGCATTTTCGCTCATCTTATTGAAATCGAGGACCGGCTCAATGACCTTCCGAAGATCCTCATCGACCTGGTCCGCGTCTGATGAACCCGCTTTCACTGTCTTGGCGAGGAGGCTTCGAACCTGGGAAATGCGGGACTTCATGGAATCGGTCGGCGGTCCCGCATGAACAGTTTGGGCTCCCAACATGCAGACGAGGACAGCCAAAATACGAAATTGAGTTCTCATTCTTTCTCACTCTCAAGTATGAAGCAGATGCATTGGAGTTCATTACGACAGGTGCATACCATCTATTCAGTGGAATTCGGTACAGCCAAATCCGAGCCAACAGATTGAGAGAGTCTGGCTACGCTCAAATTGAACTCATAAATCGTTCGATAATAGGTCAACCGGGCCTTGCTATAGGCGACGAGACTCTTCAATAACTGGTCGACTGTCGCCACTCCAATACCAAAATTCATGGTATTTGACACCAACCATGCCCGAGCCGCTTTCATCGCGATTCGGCGCACTTTGAGCTCTTTTTTCCGCCGTTCCATATCGCTCACTTGCTCGACCAATTCGAGCCGTATCTTTTGAACGAGCAATTCATACTCTGCTCGTTGCTGGCTCAGTTTGGCTTGTGCCTGGCTGTATTTGCTGCTGAGCACCGCGTAATCCACATTCCATTTAGCGCCCAAGACAACGCCCCAACTCAACGAATTGTAAGAGTCATTCGCAAATGGATCGATGGGGTCATCAGCGGTTGTGCCCTTCGCGAAGCGAAAGCCCCCGACCAAAGCAATGTCAGGAAAAAATCCTGCAAGCGCCATTTTCATCTGACTTTCCCTTGCCCGAACAGCCGCTCGGGCAATCCGCATCGACGGACGAGCATTCATCGCAAGCTCAATGTAGGCCTCCCGACTTCTAGGCTCGAGATTAACTGGAGTAATCGCCATCTTGTCGAGCGTCATGGTGGAATCTGGCCGCAGATTCGCGGCCAGTCGCAAGGCTGACCACGCTTGCTGATTCAATGCCTCAGTTTCGAGAAAGCCCGACTCGAGCTCAGCCTCATCGACCAGTAACTTCCTGAGATCATTACTGGTAAAACGTCCCGTATCTTTAGACAGCTGTCCTTCAATTTCCTTCTTCGCCTTCGCTAACCTCTTACGTCCATCTCGCAGGATCCCGAGTGCTGTATCCGCAAGTTGAGCACCGTAATATGCCTTCCTAACGAGGTAATCGAGTTCACCCCGGGCATATTCGATTCCCGCTTCGCCAATATCGAGACCAGCACGCGCTGCGTCTTGGCCATGCGCCACTTTACCGAAGGTATAGATGGGAAAAATCACATCGATACTGGTCTTCACCAAAATGCCAATTTCTGTATCGGCCGTGATGCGTTCGTCCGTGGTGATGTCTTGACCTGGACACGGAAAGACCTCGCCCAGTTCATTGAGTGGATCCGTGGGCGTAGACAACGAAACACATTGGCGCAGTTCCCGCCGTTCAGGCAATGGCGCTACGATGCTGTCCATCTTGATTTGGGGTGTCCAGGCATAGTAGGCGCGATCGAACAGAGCCATGTAGCCTTTCAGCTTCGCTCGTGCGATGGACATCACCGGGCTCGTCGCCCTGGCCCGCGCCAATAGGTCATCGAGAGAGTAAGGAGTGGAGGTCTCCGCCCGCGCGGAGGAGATGCTGCAGAATGAGCCTCCAAGCAGGCATATTGCACTCAACAGAATGTAGATTATCTTTATCATCAGAGGTCTAAGGTATCTCAGCCACCATGCATGTCAAAAAACACCGAGATTCTGATTTGCCCCTAACGAGGGCATACTGTAGGTTGGCTTTGGCTCACGAGTTGACCGAATAGACGGCCCGCAGAGCATTGACCAGAGTTCAAAACAGAAATGGACCATGACTATGAGCGATTCTGACACGCCCTTTTCGGACTATGAAACCCGGTTTGAAAAGCAGGTGGGCTCCATACAGCCTGGGCAATACGGTCGTTTCAACAACCGTCTCGTCAAACGACTGAGCGCTCACGAATTTATCGAGCAGACGGGTCATTACGAAGCCTGTGGTAATGAACTTCTGGTCGCCATTGAAAATGGAGAAACTCTAAGCGAGCAGCTCATCGTGAAGATTCGAACCATCGAAGCCAACCTGATCTTAGAAAAGTCTGAATATCTCCCCTAATGCGCTGAGAGCACATCCATGAATACTCCGATGAGAATGACACAGTGGTTCTGCCTGTTCTGCCTAAGTGCAGTCTTCGCTGCGTGCAACGATGACTCAAATCCTGCTCAAGATAGCCGCGCCGATACAGGCCCGGGGTTATCTGACATCGGTCTGTCTGACGGCGAGAACGATGCTGAATGTCGCCCAACCTCAGAGCTTTGCGACGCTCAAGATAACGATTGCGATGGCCTGGTCGATGAGGGTTTTTCACTCGGCGAAACATGCACTCGAGAAGTTGGGCAATGCGAAAGCCGTGGGGTCTGGGCCTGTGGAGACAGCCAACAGGCCGCAACCTGTAATGCGCCGGATCCTGAGATTATCGACGAAGTGTGCGATGGAGAAGATAACGATTGTGATGGCGCGACAGACGAAACGTTTGACCTCACATCCAATGCAGAGCATTGCGGGGCCTGTGGGCAGCTATGCTCACCCGCCAATGCCATGGGGAATTGCCAAAATGGGGAATGTAACGTCGGACGATGTCTACCGGGTTTCGTCAATATCAACTTGGAGGCGGCAGACGGATGTGAGTGCGAAGTTCGGAATGAAGGCATCGAGACATGCAATGGAATCGATGACGACTGTGACGGTGTCGTCGACGAGAGCTTCCATGTAGGCAATACGTGCCAAGTCGGCATCGGTGGATGTGCTCGAGACGGACTGGTCGCCTGTAATGACGAGGAAGCGTCTGAGTGTGTTGGTGAAATTGGCTCGCCTGTGAATGAAGTCTGCAACGGAATCGATGATGACTGCGACGGCACCCTCGATGAAGGTTTTGACCAGGATGATGATGGCGCCTTGTTCTGCCCGGACTTCAATTGTGATGCCCCGTGTCCTGAGGGAGCCGACTGCGCATTCGTCTGCCAAAACTTAGACTGTAATGATGACGATGCTAGCGTCAGCCCACGTGCTACTGAACTCTGCGGAGACAACGCCGATCAAAATTGTGATGGAAACGATGCGCCATGCATCGTACAGACCGGCGAGATCTTCGAATTCTCGATTGTTCCTGCGGGTCAAGAAGGCTGTAGAGATCTCAATGGAGATGGAGATGCAGATAACGCCTTCGGTATTCTGGCGGGCATCATCAATCCATCTCTCGAGCAGGAAATTGCTCAAGGTGGCATCAACCTATTCGCCCTCGCCTACGGACTGGAGACCACCGACCTTGTGGGTCGCTTTGAACTCGCCATTGTGTACGCCTCACGTGGTCGAGTGGCTGATGCATCTTTGAACGAAGCCGGTCGTCCCATTAATTTCTTTCCAGGAACGCGAATGGAACGTGGTGAATTGAGTGCTGGGCCCAGGCCATTCACTCTTGAGCTTCCCCTGGCAGGCGGGGTCAACCTCCAGCTCCAAGCGCAACAAGCCACACTGACCGGGCAAGCTCAAGTCCCTGCGATGCACGCTGGTCAAAGCGGCATTCAGGTAGACAATGGCTTACTGACCGCAGGGCTCCCACATGCCGAATTACGTCGAGCCATCGTCGCAACAGCGCCCGATTTCGTCGGTCTGGTGGACAGCTTCGAACCTGATTTGGACTTAGACAACGACGGCATTCCGGAAAGTCTAGGACTCTGTGCGCAATTTCGAGTACGGCCAGCCACACTCGACGGTATACCCGCACCTCTCCAATGCACCGACCATGATGATTGCCAAGGGGCCAATCGCTGCGTGCTCGGTCAATGCATTGCGGAGGAAGACGTTCCAGGTCGCCCCTAACGCTGAGGAGGCACTCTCTGGAGGTCAAGTTGGCGCAATGCTTCCCGAATCACCATGGATTTATTCGCCCGCGAATGTCCCCTTTTTTTGAGGGCTTTTACCAGTTCGTTTAGGCGTTCGATGTCTTCGGTATACATACTGATCGACATCACTTTGTAATGTGTCGGCTTCGTGGGTTCCGTATCGGCGATCGTTCTCTTGTGCACCCGACGAGGCACCTTTGGGTCGAAGAACTCCTCTACAGCACGTTCCTCGTCATCAAAGAATCCCTTGATCGCTCCGACGACATCTTCAGGGTCTTGGTGATCCAATGTTGTCCTCCTCTTGCTCAATCGGGAAAGGTGGTTCACTGACCTTCATGGAGGTGTCGTCCGGATTCTCTGCCTTTTTCTCATAGAATTCCACGACGGTTTGTACCAGTCGGCGATAGTCCTGAGACCCACGAGAGTCTGGAGCATACTCAAAGATCGTCTTCTTATGACCCGGTGCTTCACGGAGTCGAGTGTTGATTCGAATCGGAGGGAGCACGCGATCTTTGAAATATGATTTCAGGGTGTTGACCGCTTCAACAGAAATTCGCGTTCGGACGTCAAAAAATGTGGGAATCACGCCCAGAATACTGACTGGGTGCAACAGTAATTCATTCACCTTCTTGAGAGTCCTAAGAATCTGTTTAACGCCAACGAGCGATAAGTAATCACACGATACTGGAATCAAGATATTGTCGGCGTATGTCAGAGCATTCTGGTTGAGAACCGATAGGCTTGGTCCACAGTCCATAATGACAAAATCATAATCTGTCACACTGGCCATGCGGGTGGCGAGCACCTTGAAGCGGTTCCGTGGCGTATTGACCAATCGGACCTCCGCTTGGGCCAAGCTGGTATTGCTCACCAAGGCGTCGAAGTTGTCCGACACATTCACTACGCAATCAGCCGGATGCGCCCCTTCCACGAGGACATGATAGATGGTTTGACGTGCTGACAAACCCAGCGAGACCGCGACGTTACCCTGAGCATCGAGGTCGATGAGCAAGGTTTTGTAACCAGCCTCAGCCAGTCCCGCCGCCAAGTTAACGCTCGTTGTCGTTTTCCCTGTACCGCCTTTCTGATTGAGAACTGCGATCTTACGAACCGTACGAGTGGGCGCTTCAGGCTTGCGTAGATAGCCACTCCTGCAATCTGTGGAGCAGTAGTAGTTCACTTCGCCATCGGATTGACTTTGTTGGTAGGCAAACTGAAGTTCAAACCGAGCACCACATGCCACACACGTCTTCTGTGCTGCTGATAAGAGGTGCTGTTCATGACAACGCTGACTGCAGAAGTAGAAGGTCTCAGTCTGAGACCGTTGTGCCTGGTAAGCGAACTGCAATTCGAAGGTTGTCGAACACACAGAACAGTTCTTCACAGATGTACTCATGTACTTATGTCCCCAAATAACGCAGACGCCCGAGTAGACAGGGCACCTACCATAACTAGACTTATAGAAGTGACTCGCTATGCATGTCAATGGTCAAAGTATTCCAAGAAACCAGTATTCTTGTTAAATCTCTGTTATTTACACTGTGCAAAACACATAAAACCACAGGTATTCCAAGCCGGACAAAAGTGCAGAAAAAACATAGATTTCATACATTTACACACTTTGTAAACAAAGATATCCACAGGTGTGGAAAACATCTACCTGTAGGTAAGGAAAAAATAAAAATATATGACCGACCGACGAAAGAACGGGCAGAACGGGGTGTAGACACTCTACTGGTCCGGTATGTCCGAGACCACATCGGGGCGGAAAGGCTTACTCTCTGCTGACAAGCCCGGTGAAGATGGCACACCATGCAATTCGGTATGGGGCCCAATATGCACGCCTTTGCCATCGGGGATACGATTGAGACTAATACCTTCCTGAATGAGTTCTTTGTCACCTGCAAATTGATCGAGCAGGAGGTCGCCATTCATCCGCAGCTCAAAGACGAAGTCGGAATCATTCGAAAAACCGAGACGCTGTCTCTGATATCGAACAGTGCCCATGGGTGCAGGCTTCCAAATCCAGTCATCTTCATGGGAAAAAATCACTATGGTTCCCATCGGGGCCAGACAGCCCGACTGAAAGAGAGCACGCCGAACGAGATGTTCACCTCGATTGGATAAGACTTCGAGACCTGCAAGGGATCTCGGTACGGAACTCAGATTAAGAAGCTCGATGTATTCTCCATCACGATCCGACGCCGCATCGATCATCACCTCGTTAATCACGATGTTTCCTGGCTCCGCGCGTGCGCAGTCTGTGCGCAATGGTGAGGGACACCCATCCAGGTATCGACCCCCTCTCGGACACGTACTGGGAGAACTCATATGCCCGTTTGACACCTCAGCGTGAAGTGTCCAAGGTGACGATGGTGAGAGTTCGGTGCGTGTAATACTGTGTCCTGGCTCAATGAGCTCTACTCCACCCGAGGCGGTATCCAGAGTTGCTCCGTATTGAGATTCCAAAACGATTGTAAAGGGTCGAGAATTCGCGAAGCCAAAGCGTTTTACATCGGCGAAGACATCGGTATTTAACCGCGGTGTCCACACCCAATTTTGAAGCTCTGAATATAGCGCGACCGCTGTCAGGCTTGGCATACACATGGGTCCAAAAAGCACTTTGGAAATCATCCGTCCGGATCGTTCAGACAAGAGACTCACGCCATCTAGATTGA
>Ga0160423_10003570_pt1 | contig 12915 bp, 8 predicted proteins | sample CRUFie14St8metaG_FD_108191 | JGI IMG/M metagenome (GOLD analysis project Ga0160423, IMG submission 108191) | Marine microbial communities from the Costa Rica Dome - CRUD Field 142mm St8 metaG | ecosystem: Environmental > Aquatic > Marine > Oceanic > Photic zone | place: Costa Rica: the Eastern...
CCAGCAAGTTCTCTACCTAAACGTGGTAATTGAGAGCCTTCAGAGTCTAATTGCTTTGACCCAATCAGCCCATCGAACCCCGGAAGTGGAAGTGCAAGCATTACATTATTTGCTTCAAGACCATCTTTCACCCGCTTGGCCTCACAATTTTCGAATTGTGATGAAACATCAACTAGATTATGTGGCAATATTGCCAAGACTTCTTCCTTTACTGAAACGGATTCTTCTCGCCTATCATTTGTCAATTTTGGCAACCCATGATTAGATCTCAATTCATTTGCTAAACGATAAAAATGAAGTTGTCGTGCCATTTCACAGCGAATTATTTTTGGAATCCACTCAAGGTCTTGGCATCCTTTGATTTCTACTCTGTCACCGCACATGATAGAGACATTGAGGTCTTGTCTAATACTCCCGAGCCCTCTACGCACCCTGCGTGTATCTCTTAATGTTCGACCCAAGGCAATTGATGTTTGTTTAGCATGTTCTGGGTTTTTTACATCAGGCGCTGTTGCTATTTCTATCAGTGGAATACCGAGACGATCTAGGTTCCAAGTCACAACCTCTCCGTTAGAAGTTAATTCGCTATCTAACTTACGTGCGCTGTCCTCTTCCAAGCAAAGAACATCTATTCCTACAGGGCCTCCCTCTGTTTGCAGCACTCCAGCGGTTGCAACTAATGTCGTACGCTGAAATCCGCTGGTGTTGGAGCCATCAACAACGGTTTTTCGCATCGTTTGTAGTAATGGAACTGGGTGAGCATCCAGCATTCCAGAAACTGTAAGTGAGATATCGAGTGCCTCCTCGTCATGAGGTAAGGGTGGTTGTTCATCTAATTCGATGAGGCCCGCATTAGGAGCTTGGCAGTAAACAAATGACCTGTTTCGACGAGCTTCGAATCTTGCTGCAACGTCAACAGCACCACCCTCACCGCTGGAGGTTCTCAATTTGCGATTATACCTCGGCCAGTTATTTGGTAATGTTTCAATTGTTATGTCGTGCAATTCACCAGCTTGTCGAGAATGTAGCTTTCCTGTTGCTAGTTGCTGATGTACCTCGATTCCACACATAAACCCCAAACTTTCCGGGTCGAGAGACGCAGGGTCTGATACATCTCCTGCAGGTTCCATGTTATCACCTGAAATATCTCATCGATATGATTGCATCGTATCAAACCGGTTGTAGTGTATCGTAACCACCAGGTCGCATCAGTCTTCCATCACGGCATAATGCTTCGATTATATCTTCCGCAGTGTCACGATTGATGTCCATACGTCCCGCTTCTGTTAACACATCGGAAAGATTGACCATTTCGCCACTTTCGTGGTAAATTCTTCGAACAATTTCTAGAATCGATCTCTCCCGATTCCTAGTAGTTGCTTTCTTACCAGATTGAAGGGTAGTCTCATCAAAATTCTCACCCATTAATTCATGGCGCCAAAATCTAGTCAATCGTATGGATCTTTCAGCATCCTCAATAGTAGCGACCTGTGAAAGTCTAACTCTCGCAGATGCTTGGGCTAAACGATATAATCCTTCGATTGCTCTTGCTGAAATTGCAATTGAATCGTGAGATTCGCCCCCTTTTCTCCTTGTTTCAACATAAAATTCCTTGAGAGACTCTTGTGCTTCTTCGGTAAGCTTTGGATGTATAGTCCTCTTTGCAAATGCTACGTACTTTCTGATAAGTTCTCTATTCACAATCCCTTCTTTTTTGTCAAGACCTTCTTGACTTGCGGACTTAGAGGGATCTACTTCACTACCTTGTTCAATGAGTATCTCTGGAGTAGAATCTGCCCTGTTATTCATGATATGATTTGCAATCATAGAATCATGATCTGCTGCTGGTTGATCAGTAAGCAACCAGATTACATCAAATCTAGAAATTAAGGCTGGCTTGAGATTTATTTGTTGAGTAAATGGTACCTCAGAAACTGATTGGAATCTTCCAGCCTTTGGGTTAGCTGCTGCTAGTATTGCACACCTCGTAGATAGGGTAGCGTTAATTCCGGCCTTAGAAACAGAAATTCTCTGTTGCTCCATTGCCTCGTGCATTGATGATCTATCATTTTCATTCATTTTGTCGAATTCGTCAATGGAAGCTAAACCGAGATCCGCAAGGGCGAGGGCACCCGCTTCTAAAGTCCAGCGCCCATCTGCAGCAGAGTCTTGTACAGCGGCCGCTGTCAATCCTGCAGCAGATGCAGACATTCCAGAAGTAAATCGCCCCCTAGGAGATATTTGGGCCATGTAGGATAACAATTGGGACTTTGCAACACCAGGATCTCCCATCAGCAATATGTGAATGTCCCCACGAAGCCGAGTTCCGTCTTTCGCTCTTGAAGCCACACCTCCAAACAATTGCAACATCAATGACTCTTTTTGCCTAGTCATTCCAAATATCGAAGGCGCTATCGACCTTGTGAGTAGATCATGAACATCATCCCTTCTTGCCAGATCCTTTATCTCTCTCTCCTCATCCTCGGAAATTTGAATTTCTTCCAGAGGAATGTTTTCCCGCTGAGTGCTATGAATTCTCATAAATATGTCAAATATTGGGGTGTCTTTTCCTGACTTCCGTTGAGACCTTACAAATAACATTCCGTTTGCAGTGACCCTGTCGCCGGGGTTTAGTTGCCCTGCTAAATCATGTTCTGCTATACACAAAATTCTCTCGGGCTGAACACCGCCACGGAGGTTTTCTGGAGGTTCTTGTAATTCTATAAATTGGGTATCGATTAGAACTGATTCTTCCACTTTCTGATGGAATTTTGTTTGGTTTCGCTTTCTCCCACAACCGCCGTCTATAACAAAGCACTCAACAGGCTCGACTAATTCCTGCTCGTTTGGTTGGTTGATACGACTTGGATGTCCACAGGCTGCACACACAAATACACCCTCGTATGTTCTTGGTAGAACCTTACCAATCTTAGTAGCAATAGCATCAACAGAAATCATTGATCCTAAATCTTCGCTTCTAAGTTGTCGAACAGTTCGGTGAGAGTCCGGAGGTAGTTCAATAATTCTAACAAAAGCAACTATTCGAGGTCGGCCTAATTCTGATAGTAGAAGTCCAAGGGCTTGGTTGGCTGCTTGAGTATTGTTTTCAGGCTCTTCGATTATAGAAAGAGCAAAATCAGGATCAAAAGATTCGATGTCCCTATATGAAACTTCCAGAGAACGAATATCGGGCCATGAAACTTCGAGGTTGTGAATCGCTTCACTGTAGTTTTCTAGAAGCAAGGTGCGCCATCTAGCAGGAAGGTCAAATTCTTGGATAGTCATTCTAAATACCCCAACCGGACATCTTGAGCCGTTGTCGACCGCATATAATCATTGAGATGAATCACATCTTCCCCCTTGTTTCCACTGCAAATTATTCGCATGATTAAACCTCCACCGGCTTCCATTGGAATACCGCCAAGCACATTTCCCTGAAGCCCATCGTCGTGTCATGCCCGCGCACTCTTTTGAACCCATCAGAGGAAATCTCGAAAGATTCTCTTTTGTTTCATCCAAACTTGAAAATCAACTTGGAGACCCTATTGAGAGAGAAATAATGGTTCACATTCCACCACATTCTAACGGGCCCTTGCCTTGTATAATCTACCTAGCGCCTTTCACAGGTACCGGTTTTGCTAGAGCAAATTGGAGGGCGTTTAGTGAGACTCTACCTCAAAGGCATGAAAGGTTGGTTGCAGAAGGAAAAATGGCTCCCGCCATACTTGTAATGCCTGATACATTCACTAGTTTGGGAGGTAATCAGTTCATTGATTCAAAAATTTTAGGAAACTGGGGCAGTTGGTTAAGAGAAGACCTAAGAGATGAATTGAGTTCTAGGTATGATATCTCAGGTTTTGGTTTAGTAGGAAAATCAAGCGGAGGATATGGAGCATTAGTGCGTGGAATGTTAGATGATTCTTGGGATGCTATCGCTTGTCATTCAGGAGACTGTGGTTTCGAGGTAGTTTTTGGAATAGAAATGGCATCTACGTTAACCGAAATAATGGTTCACGGAGGAGAAAAAGAATTTTTGGAATATGTTAAACAAACACCTTCATTAAAGGGTGAGGATTTTCACACATTGATGTTTCTAGCCATGGCTGCAACATACAGCGATGGCACTTTACCTGTTGACCTGAACTGTAAATTTGACGATGATAAATGGGCTGAATGGAAATCATGGGACCCGCTTACTTTGGTCGAGTCTTATCAGAATTTACCTCCCTGTTGGATTGATGTTGGAGATAGAGACCAGTACAATATCCATTATGGTTTGAGACAACTGCACAACCGAATGATTGAGTTGGGCATCGAACATGAATGGGAAGAATTCTCCGGAACACATAGCGGTATAGATTACAGATTGGATCTTTCTTTGCCTTGGTTAGTATCTAAAATTCAATCGGCATCATGATGAGAGTGGCGCGTTTCGGTGATAATATGGCAGAAGGCCTTGACTATGCTGGAAGTGGGGTAGATATCGACCTTGAAGGCAATGCTGTAGGGGCCTTAGTTGGCGCACTCTCTCGTTCCGTAAGAGCTCCGGGAAGCATAGGAGCACCGGTTGATTTACCAGGCGGATTTGGAGGACTCGTCGAATTTGGCGATAATTATCTTGCTTTAGCAACAGATGGTGTTGGATCAAAATTGTCCATTGCAACTAAGTTAGGCCAATGGGGAAGTGTGGGAATTGATTGCATGGCAATGAACGTAAACGACTTGCTTTGTGTTGGGGCTGAACCAATAGCATTTGTAGATTATATTGCAGTTCCAAAACCCGATCCCGAAATACATGCTGCGATCGGAGCTAGTCTTGCTGAGGCCTGCAAAAGAGCAAGGGTGACCTTAGCAGGAGGTGAAACTGCTAGTTTGCCAGGGATCGTTACTGAACTCGATTTGTCGGGAACTGCGCTAGGTTGGCTACCGAAAGGAGCTGAAATTACTGGTGCTAATCTAAAAGAAGGCGATGTTTTGATTGGGCTACCTTCCTCCGGCGTACACTCTAATGGCTATTCTCTTGTCAGAAATGTAGTATCGCATTGCGGTGCAGACTGGAGTGATATTGCATCCTTTGCGATTGATGAAAGCAGAATCGAAAGATTTGCAGAAGGGGGTGTTACCCTTGGTGAAATTTTCCTGAATCCCACGAGGATTTATTGCGACCCAGTTGTTGATTTGATTCAAAATGGCCCGTGCCCGACAAGTTCAATCCATGGAATATGCCATGTTACAGGAGGAGGATTATCCAATTTACTTCGCCTTCACGATTCACTAGGCTGGGACATAAGTAGTCCTCTACCTGTTTTACCTGAATTCAATTGGATTCAAGAGAATGGTAACATCAGTGACAGAGAAATGTATAGAACATTCAACATGGGTTGTGGGATGATAATTGCAGTAGATTCAAGCGTTGCAGATGATGTTTGTGAATGGTTGAGCGAAAGAATGGATGGCAGTGCAGTGATAGGCATGGTTGTTGACAATGGAAGAAAAGTTACTCACGCAAATCCAGATGTTGTGTTTGAGCACTATTGAGGGTCGAATATGAAACCTGAAGGCTGGCCGGGTCATATCTGGTTAGAAGGCAGAACATCGGTTCATCTGAAAGATCACCAACCACGACCTTCCCACATGCCTAGGGGCCCTGCAGCAAAAACTGGAGAGGGGTTTCTAAATCCGGCTATGGCTCCTGCAAGAACACGCTCTGTTATGCTTTTAGCAGACGCTTTAGAGCATGGCTGGCTAGTTGGGGGAAATAAGACTGTCAGAGTTTTGGATGCATTGTGTGCGACTGGGGTTAGACCACGGCGGTGGCGAAAAGAAGTACCAGGGCAAGAGAGGCTTAGAATAACTGCTAACGATCTTGACTATGATGCACTATCATGGGCCATGAAATCACATGAAAACCATCCTATTGGTGATAATATCAATTGGATTCCTGAAACTAGTAGGTTTGAAACAGAGTCCAAAGGGACCGTTGAAGACGGGATTCAATGGGTAAATGGGGACGCAAAGAAACTAATGGTCGAAGCACCATTTCAATGGATTGATCTGGACCCGTTTGGCTCACCAGTTGGTTTCCTAGATTCTGCAATTCAATCTATTTCTAGAATCGGAGTCCTTGAGGTTACAGCTACCGACATAGCCGCTCTGTGCGGATCTGCAAAGACCAGCGCTGCCAGAAGGTATGGTTCTACTGGCATTAGAGATGCATATATGCACGATGATGCTACCAGAATTTTGCTCGGTGTAATTGCAAGAATTGCAGCAATGCATGACAAATCAATGCATCCAATCCTATCACTATTCGATGGACATCATGTTAGGTTAAGCGTCTTGTTGAAACGCTCGAAAGAAGTTGCTTCAAATTGGAGTGAGAGTATTGGCTACAGAATCAGATCAGAGCCATATCACTTCGCTCCACATCCTTCAGGTGATTATTCTGGTCCTATGTGGACAGGCCCTCTATTTGATGCAGATATCGCTGGAAGGATGACTGTCGATAGGGCAATCGAGTTATGTGCTGGTAAAGAAGAGGATTTTCCTGAAAATTGGACCGAGTATGACATTGAGCACTCCCAAAGAGAGCTGGAAAGAAGTGTCAGACATATTTCAGAATCCGCAGAATTGCTATCACAAAAGCATCTGCTTGTAGCAGTTGATAGTCTGGGCATTGCTGCTGGTGTAGGACAGATTCCAGCAACTAAGAAAATAAAATCTGAACTTGAAAAAAGAGGTTTCAGAATGGCTAAGTGCCACATGCCAGAGCCCATGTTTGCAACAGATGCAAGCTGGGAGACTATATTGGAAGTTGTAAAATCAATTGAATGAAGGATCTATTTCTTCATCTGGGGCAGGAAGCATTGTTTGTGAATTTTCAAACACTTCTCGTACACTATCCTCTATCTTTCTAGCATCTTCTAGAAGTGAGGACAGTGGGATGTCAATCCCTGTTAAGTCAGTCACTGATTCGATCGCTAGCGCAGCAGCTCTTGCATCAGGATACATTGGATTACAGTCCGCTAATATGGCAGTAACATCGAGGCCTAATCTGTCACCTTCAGCGATAAGGTATCCCGCGATTCCTGCAACTATGCCTTGTCTTACCGGTTCAATGCCTGCTTTTTTTAGCCGAGCACGCCCCTCTGAGGAAGAACTAACTCCATACAATGAATCATCCCTGTCATCCATATTCTCACGAGCCACCCCATCGATCACAATCAGTTGATCAAATCCGCCTTTAGTAAACCATTCCAAAACAGTGTTTGCGAATAGCACATCTCTCTCCGGTCCAAATCTTACTTCTGCAGTAAAAACACCTACTCCTGTACCCTGATAAACTCTAACAGGATGTTTTGGAACCTCGTGATGGACCAATGCCATTGCGGGAAATTCCGAATTAAGGACCGTACCTAATTGATTTAGATTAAGTTGGCTGATGATATGAGAAGCAGCGATTACGCCCACCATACCAACAGTTGAAAAGCCACAGATTGCAACGCCACTTGTAGTTGGATCTGCATCCTGATGCAAGACTAAGTCATATGCTGCTTGACCCGCCATGACCATTCCTCCTTTGAATTCATTCAAATGTATTGCGAAATCACTCTACGTATTCCGACCAATCTTCATCGCCTGGATCTCTATACCACCAAACTCCAACTTCGTCTTCGTACCATTCGGTTCCATTCTCGTCCACTGAAATTCCCGAGTCTTCTTCAGAGGTCTCCTCGTAGCCCTCATATTCTTCGTAATCTTCCTCGGATTCTTGGCTTTGAGATTCATTAGGTTCTTCGGAATATTCGTCGTAGGATTCTTCTTCATCAAATTCATTGATCAGATCTGGCCTATCTGGTGAATCATCAACAATTGTCTTACTTTCGAAATCATCTAACGCAACACCTACTGGTAACGGCCTTGACACTCTGCCACTTACTTCAACCTCTGGCTCCATATCTAAATCGTCTTCATCCCAATCCTCGAAATCACTATTTCTTATCCTAATTATAATGAAAATTAACAATGAAATAACTGCGAATGCACCTATGCCGCCGAAGATTAACATGGTATTATCTGAGGATGAATCGTCCTTTGTTTCTGTTGTTTTGTTGTTATCATCATCAATAGGTGTAGGCTCAATTACCTGTACTTCTTCTTTTAACTCCCACTGGAACTCAATAGTCATCGGCCTAGCTGCCGGACTAGAATAGTTGGTTGGAGATTGTCGTAAATCTATCTGCAATAGTCCTTCTGTAAGTCCGCTATCATCAAATTCAATTGACACAGTTTCACTAATTTCTATAACTATACTTCCATTTTCTGATAGAGTAAATTGATTTTGACCTGGCAGTGGATTGAATTCAATGTACTGAGTCCAATCTGACCAACCGTCTGGTTCAAGTGAAACATCTACTGAGTAGTTATTTGGATTAAATATTGTACATTCTATCAATTCGTCAGATCCAATGTCTAGAACAATACTTCCACAATTTAAAGTAACATCCAACATAAAAGTCGGACTCCATTCCACTGGGTCGGTATTATTCTGTTCAGATGAATTATCGTCTACAAGATTGCCGTAGAGTACAAGTGGAATTTGAAGCGTGTTGTCTCCATAATCAATCCAATCTGGACTTGTTAGATTAATGAATAGTATTCCTTCCTCAGAGAAGGATACGATGAATTGTTTGAAGCCATTCTCTATCAGATGAGTTCCAGAATTACTAGTGCCGGTCGTGTTATTGAATGCAGTCCATGTAAATGTTGAGCCCTCTAACATCACCTGTTGACTTGGATATAATGCAGTTAAATTGACCCTAACGCTTGTCTCGTTATCCCAATCCAACTCGTATGTATTTTCACTGGCGGTGAAGGTAGCCCCTACCTTTACTATTGAAGATGCGGAAGTTGATGTGGCTGCTATCGGCCTATTTTGTGCGTCTCCTGAATAACCGCTATAATTTGCCCAAAATGTCACATCGCCGCTTATGTAGGAGGCATTAGAAACTAAATTTGTAAAGTCTGTCAGGTTAATCGAGTCCCAATTTGTTGATATTGGATAAGTCCCGCTACTAGTTTGCATTGATATCAAAATGTCTCCTTGAGGAATGACTTGATTGCCATCTATTATTGCCGTTACTTCCAAATTGAAAGGAGAACCTAAGGCTGTCTCGGGACTTACAGAAAGTTGCAGATCCACTAGAGAGGGTTGATCGTTTCTTGGATAGGCTGGACCAACTGAGACTACAGCTGTGGTTTTGTTTCCATACTGGTCGACCGCAACCACAGATGCCCAATATTCCTGGCCATCAAGCAGACCAGATAAGATTGTAGTGTTATTATCTGATGAAACGTTTTGAAGCGGATTAAGTCCTGAAATGCTAGTAAATTGTTGTGATTCTAGGTATATTTCGTAGAATGAGAAGGTATCTATGGAATGATTCCAGCTCAACTGTAACGCACCCCCAAAGTCACCGTCTATATCGGTTAAACTCAACCCACTCACTGCCGCAGGTGGTTCAGGGTATGGCACCGTTACTTGGAGTATATTGGATAGATTTGACGCTATGCCGAAAGAATGCGTAGATCTAACAACATACCAATATGTCGAGCCAACACTGACGTCAGTATCCCTGAGTTCATTCAGGAATGTTCTATTGTATACGTTATTCAAATCTATTGTTTCATTCTGGGATTCTAATCTAAATATTTCAAATTCGATAAAGTCCTCACCAAATTCAACAGAATCGTTCCAAGCTACTAATATCTCTTGAGTAGTTGCATTAACTAGAGTGACCACTGGAGTAATTGGTATTGATAGATTCGGAGCTCCTGGAATCATCATTGCAAAAATATTGGTAAGAGAGATCTCTCCTGCTTTGGTTGAATTAACCGGTATTTCAATCGTTAGATTTCCAATACCACCGGTCATTTGCTGATTAAATGAGTTAGATAAATTAGCCATTACATGTGGATTTTGATTTACTAAGAATACGCAATCGTATCCGATATCCATGTTTGAATAGTTAAATTCACCATCTCCTGAGGATTTTACACCCATCGTGAAGTTTACCATCGAAATTCCATAAGAATCTGTAACAGTAGGTAAATTGCTCTTTATCATTGAAAGATCTTCGCGAATAGAATTAGCATCATCAGTCATAAACAATGGCGCAAGGCCGTTGTTTGAATCACCTGCATAACCCTCTCTATTCATTTCGGGAGTACCGTCTCCATCAGCGTCTAACTCGATACTATGCCAGCCTCCAATGAATGCTCCTAAGTTTGACTCGCCTGCGGATACAACATGTTCTAATACACCATCTCCATCCATATCCATAGTTAAAATCGATGTGGGGATAGACCACGGTTGTAATTCAAGCATCATAGGTTCGCCAACATGTGATGAATTAATTGTCCTGAGTGAAATGTTTCCTTCTACAGTAGAAGAATTACCATCGCTGAACCCGGGGATTGGTGTCATCAAATCCAAAACACCATCGTTATCAAAATCAGAAATTGTTGAATTTGTCATGTATATCTGGCTCTGTGATGAATTCAAATCCCACTTTGTTCCGTCATTGATTCTGAAAGCATAGCCTTCGTCGTTCGCTCCAAATAAGTCGATATCTCCATCAGAATCAAAATCAATCAGTATTTCATCTCTGGAAATATCATCGAACTCCGTAATTGGGCCTCCCCAAATACCTGAGAAGTATTGCCATAATGACCAGTGTCCTGTATCATCCATAACAAGAGCTGACACAGTACCATTGCCGAAGAAATCTTCAACATGCAGAGTTAACAAATTAGCACCCATCGATATTCCCGAGGATATGTTAGAGTCAACTCTTTGAGTTACTATTGAGGAAAGACCGGATGTAGAATTGTTCCATGACTGAAAACCAATATTACCCTCAGTATTTATTGAAATTACTTCGGCTGCGCCATCAGAATCTATATCCCCAAGTTTTGCGCTTACTAAACCGCCAATAACTGTAGAATTTTGGAGAGGGGCGAATGAAGTTCCATTTGCCATATGTATGCAAGCTTTACCTGCATTTTTGGAGAATGCGACAATGTCATGATCTCCATCTCCGTTGATATCCGCAACTGAAATTGATGTTGCGTTATCGCAGGTCTGAATTGGCGTGAGTGTGGATATACCAGTATTCGGATCCCAGTCTGCCCAAGTAATCGTCGTTGTATTGTTTGATTGGATCTTCGACAGGAACATCGGCTCTGGATTTCCATCACCATCAATGTCTGTTTCGATGACTTCTTGATATTCGCCAATTGCGAAGAACCCACCGCTTGCCGATGGCGAGAAACTTACATCAAGTGCTGAAGATTGGAGTGTTGAAGACGAAGGAATTAGTATTCCAGGTACTGACGAATTTCCAGATGCAACTGGCGAGTTGTACCACGCACTTCCATCATAAAACTGGTTTTGATGCCCTATATTGCCGTACCCTGTTGCGCTAAACTCCCACTCAAAGATACCATCTTCATTGATATCAATCCAGACCTGACCCGGGCTATCTTCAGTCGAATCCACACTAATTTCGAACGACGATGTAGTGAAAGTTACATTTCTAGGCACATCAATTGTTGTTGAGTTATTCATAGTGTTACCTTGCAATGTCACATCTACTGTAGCAAATCCGCCACTAAATGTGTTGAAACTTGTAGCCTCTCCAGAGGCGGAAGCGAAGTTCAGCGGTGTGACAGATAGTAGCAAAATAAGAGCAATAAAAATCGGAGGGGTTCGCTGCATAAAATCACCCGTGACATTTGTTGAATATGCCCCCCCTTCAAGTGCCTTATCCTTGTTTGTCAAATTTTGCACCAATATAACAACAAATGATTTAACAGCCGGGATGTTATATTTACTCTAAAAAGTATAACATTTACTACTGTGTTAAACAGGAGTTTAATACAGCCATAGGCCACAGAATATCTTGTATCGGGGAGCGAAAGCGAGCCGGTGTGGAGTAAAATACCAGTCCAATGTTGGCAAAAAAGGGGTTGAAACAATGTACGAGGAGGCAAAAGTTCTGATTAGAGCCGGAGATGTTGAGATTGATCTCTCTGGCGCACAAAACAGCGTGGATGAAAGATTGATTAGAGTCAAAGAAGATGACTCTTGGTCGATTGCACTTTCAAGAATAAGAAACGCAAGAGAGCGCGCAATAGAGGCGGCTGTCGATGCTGCAAGAGAGGCCGGATTGCCCGAGCGAGGATCCTCTTTCAGAGCGCTAATCGAAAACTGCAGCTTGATTAGGAAACCTGATCAAGTTCTGGGTGCTATCCAATATCTCAGAGATGTAGAGGGAATCAACGATAGTCCGCCAAGAGTAATTGACCAATTATTCGAAGATGCAGGATTGGAACCTCCAGGTAACCTATCGCTATATCTTAACAGATTAAGAGAACGTGGCTTTTTAGTTACGCCGCCGTCTGCAAAAGAGAAGAACCGTTATGCTATTCTAACGCCCGAAGGCAGGGCTCACTTGGACAAGCGCAGTAGATACTGAGGTGGTTACATGGTAATGTCGGGCAGCAGCACCGACAATGAAGAAACTCCACTAGATTGGTCCTTTCAAAACCATACAGGTGAATTGCTTCGGAGAGGCAATCACCCACGCTCTGATTTTCGAAGATGCATACTAGACAAAGCAGACCTTACAGAAGGTAACTTCACAAATTCTGATTTTCGAAGAGCCTCGATGGTAGAAGCAGACCTAATGAAATCGGCTTTTGATAACTGTGACTTCAGAGGAGCTGACTTGAGAAAAGCGCGACTTAACATTTCTAATTTCAAAAATTGCTCATTCGAAGGCGCGGACATTCGCGGTATTCGCGGCCGATATGCCATATGGCAAGGAAGTGACTGGTGGAATGCAAAACTCG
>Ga0160423_10003571_pt1 | contig 12915 bp, 8 predicted proteins | sample CRUFie14St8metaG_FD_108191 | JGI IMG/M metagenome (GOLD analysis project Ga0160423, IMG submission 108191) | Marine microbial communities from the Costa Rica Dome - CRUD Field 142mm St8 metaG | ecosystem: Environmental > Aquatic > Marine > Oceanic > Photic zone | place: Costa Rica: the Eastern...
CAAGAGGCAAAGATAGCCTGCTGTTCTGCTTCCCCGTTCTTTGTTGTGGCAGTGGCCGTGGGGGCCTCGGCCGCGGCGGGGGGGGGGGGGGGGAAATGCGAGAATGATGGTCTCACCTTGCCAGAGATGGGTTGGCCGGGGCCCTTTGAGCGCGCAATTGGAACGGGTCCGTCATCCGCTGTCGCCGTAGCCCGCGAATCCCTGGTTCCAGGGAACCCCCCGCGAGTACCCGAGCGCTGCCCTTCACAACTCCTCGCTGCGCTCACGATCTCGTTCGCCAGTTGGACAGAGGGGGAGTGAAGGTCGAGCGGCGCGAACTGCTCAATCCTGCCTCCCAGGTCTTTCAGCACGGCCTCCTGCTTCGACAGAATCTTCTCGAAGGCAGTCACCCACAGCGCTGACCTGTCCTGCTTGATTCCCGCCTTTCTGCAAAAGTACTGGAGTTGGTAACGCACCTTGGAGACCTCAAGGCTGTAGTGAATGGCGATCTGTTCGAGCACATCCGGGGAAAAGTGGCTCTCTTTCTCCCACGAGCCGATAAGCATCCTGATGCTCGCCCTCGTGACTGGCGTCCCGGGCCCCCGCTGCGCCGCCTTCGACCTGATCCCCCGGTGCACGCCCAGCAGATCCACCACGTGGGCCAAAAAGCAAATCAGGCAGTAGTTTTGCACAATTTCCGCGACCCTTTCCTGCGCCACCGAGACGTCCCTCTTGGCCACCCTCCTCTCTTTTTCAGTCACAGGGCAGTTGTCCAGCACGTTCAGCGTCGGGAACAGGCTCACGACGTGGCTCCTGTAGAAGGGGTACTTGCAGATCTGGTTGCCCTCAAAATTGGCGTTCTCGAGGCGCTGACAAGCCCTTGCCACGACGACGAGGCTGCGAAAGCTTGTGACCAGGTTGTTGCTCAGCGACAGCGTTTTGAGGCAGCTGAACTGCTGCAGCCCGCTCAGGTCCTTGATGTAGTTGTTGCTCAGCAGGAGAACCTGCGTCGCTTTGTACTTCTCAGAGAGCTTGTCTACTTTGCAAACCTGCTTGTTGACCGCAGAGAGCCTGTTCGACTTGAACGCTGTAGGTTGCTGAGACACAACTTTGCTGAGGGGGTCGAGCGACGTAAGCTGTGTCTCGTCGTCCTTCACCCCCGCGTAGTCCTGGAACTCCACCTCAAGGTCGTCCAGCGTGAATGTCTTTCCCTCGAGGCCGGTGCCCCAGTCTTCCTCGTGGCGCTGCTCCAAGAACAGGTTCTTCTCCAGGATGGCCAAGAACTCCTTCTCGGCCTCCGCCTTCTCGCACTTTCGCTTCACGCCCGCCTTGGACGCCTGCTTCGCCCTCGACAGCTCGGCGTACCCGAACTTGTCAGCACTTTGCGTCGGCATGGTGCCGGTCCCGCCAAAAGGCGCGGCCTTTTCTCGATGCCTCGATGTCCTCCCTACCCTTTCCGGCTTTCCTGGTCCCGCGCCGGACCCACGCCCACCGCCCCCTCTATCCCTCCGGCCCGCGCCCGACCCTCCTAATTACGTTTCGCCATTGGCTTCGCGCCTCCCGCACTGCTCGTGAGCCCTTCGAACGTCTCGAATTTCCCGCGCTCCCTTTTCCCCCTCTCCGAGAAAGGTTCCGTAAACTTGACGACTTGACGGTGTTGATTTTTTTTTGTTTTGTTGCTCGAGTGCAGATACACTTAGGGCCTCCCCTAGCAGTGGTGAGCAAGTCAGGGGTGCGCGTGGCCTCAACGAGAAGGACCGCTACCGCGAAGTGGCCGGACGCTGGAACCCCCAGCGGAAAAGTTGCCCGAGAGCGACTGCGAAACAGGGTCGCGATGAGATAGAAGTGTGAGCGACCTGCGCACGAACGAAGGACGAGAAAAAAGGTGGTGTCTTTGGGGGGTCTTGGTCTGTTTATCGCTCAAGATGCCTCTTTCGATAGAGGGGAACAGGGCGGGGCGAAAGTACCAGGAGACCTTTCGGAGCTTCCGTACCAAGGGCTCGGGGCCGAAAGGGCTCTTCGAGCCTGAGGCTACCTCTGGAGCAAGCACCTCCATGTCCGCGCTTCCAAGGCCGTCCTCCCGGCAGGGTCAGGTCCAGAGTCCACAGCACCGCAGCCCTCCCGGCGCCAGCTACCTCGGACCTTTGAAGCCCAGCAGCTCGCACTCGCGGGCGAGCAGCAGGAAAGCCCAAGAGCGGCCGGTGAAGTCGAGGCAGAAGACTCCCGGGGGCAGGCTTGGCCTTGGCCTCGACGCCCGCGACAAGGACCAGCATGGCCTGGTGTCGCGCGAGAAGACCAAGAGCAGGAGCGGCCGAGTGAAGAAGGATAGGAAGGCGCCGGCCTCGAGAGGCGAGGTTCCCGTCCCTGGGTGGGTTGGGTCCGGCGGTGGCTATGAGCACAGGCCGGCCTCCCGGTCGGCCTCCCGGTCGGCCTCGCGGCTCTCGGAGAAGTCAGACAAGTCCCCCGCCACCAGCCCCGGGGACTTCGAGATGGCCGGAACCTCCTACCACCACAATCTCGGGCAGTCTCTGGAGAGCATCACGCTCAGCGACTACATGTCCAACCTGCTGAGGAAGAACCACAACAAGTCCCGGCAGTCCACGCCGCAGAGCGACCTTGGAGACGAGGATGTCAGGCCCCAAAGCGTGGAGCACCTCGAGATGCAGTGCGACATCGAGGACAGCAACGCGTTCAGCCTAAGCAGCAGGGAAGGCTCCGCGAACGGCAGGCTGAGGAACATGCTGTCGAGGGGGCAGTCCAGGAAGGGGAGGCCCCCCACAAACCCAGGCCCGTCCTTGAGCCAAAGCAAGCACAGCTGGATGGTCAGCGAGAACAGGAGCAAGGACTTCGAGATGGACTTCAGGCCGGCCACGGCCTCGGACAGGATCGGGTCCAGGGGCGACTACTCCGACCCCCACCTCTCCATCGACACGCACGTCACCACCAAGGAAGTCGACCTGTCTGCCCTGTCGGCAGACTTCTTCTCCCCAACGAAGAAGGCGTCGAGGAAGAAGCATGGTGGGGGGCTCGGGTCGAAGAGACCGACCTCGCAGGAGGCGACGGGCGGGGGCGGCACAGTGAGGGTGATGATCGACGACCCTGGGAGAGGCGGGGACCCTGAAGCGGACGAGCTCGGTGGTGCGGGCGGAATCAAGCTCACCTCTGCCGGTAAGGCGGCCCTCGGCATGGGCGACGACGACAAAAACGCGGACTACGCAGAGGAGAGGGAGGGCGTCGAGAGGGGGGGCCTGGAATCGCTCTCGATCGACTATGACTACCCGGTTGTGGGGAGCAGGAGGAAGCCCCAGAGCGCCAGGGCGATGCTGGAGGGCTGGCAGAAGAGGATGAATGAGATGGAGCGCCCGCCTTCCAGGCAGAGGCCTCCACCGGAGTCCCTCCACCTATACGCCGAGGGGTTTGCCGCGAGAATCTCCAACGTCAAGCGCCCGAGCACGGCGGCCTCGTCCAGCAGGCACAGGCAGATCAGGCAGAATGACAGCGACCCGAAGCTCTTTGCGGCGTACTACATGAAGAAGGACTCCCAGAGCCTGAGGGAGAACTTGAGGAACCAGAACACGATCAAGTACACGTCCTACGAGGGCGATGCCATCAGGGCGCCAAGCAGGAGGGGAAGAAAAAAGAGGGTGAAGGAGGCCTTCGCAAAGGAGTAGACTAAGCTTTTTGTTTCTTACTCTTTCTTTTTTTCTCTCCTTTTCTTGCGCCTCAGCGCAGTTTTCTGTCCTTGTCCAATACACGAGATCTTCATCGACCCGCCCTAGCGAAGGTTACTTGTCGGAGTCGTCGAGGGAAAAGAGTCCGGCCGGCCCGGGACTCAGAGAGCGTCCGCGCTTTGGAACCAAACACGGCGCTCGACTCTCATCTCCCGCACACCTGTGCCGACAGGATTCCTTTCCCACGACGGCCATGTCGCGATTCTCCTTCGCGATGAGGTCGAACAGAAAACTCTTGCGGTCCCCTTTTGGCGCCGGTCGCTCTTCCTCGCGCATTGGCGCGCGCGCCACTCGGAGCTCGGGCTCCGGCACCTCAAGCGCTCCTTCTTCGTCCCCTCGGGTCCCGGGGTTTTCCGCCGCCACGCGGAGCGCCCCGAGCGCGACCGACTCCGACTGAACCTGGCACCGGAACGTGAACATGCGGTGGTTCGGCCAGCCTGCCAGGCGACTCTCTCTCTCTCTCACTCTGCCTCTGCCTTTGCCTCTGGCTGTTACGAGAACCAGTTGAAAAAAAAAAAAAAAGGTCCGCGGGATGATTGGCAATCCGCCGAGGATTGCTCAGCACAACAACCAAGCGCCGAGGTCGCGGTTGGCCACCGCGGGGGAGAGAGGGAGGGGGTTGGCGCAATGGAACCGGCGAGGAGGGTTGCGGAGCTGCACAGTGCGGTCGCGCAGGCCTTGGCGGACGACCTGGACAAGGGCCTCGGTTCTCGGAACACACTCGGCCTCCTCCACAACTGCCGGGCCATGCTGGCGACGAGCGAGGAGAGCGCGACGCGGGTCGCCAGCGCGGCCTCGCGGCAGGGCGCGGAGGAGGGAGCGGCGAGCCCGGAAAGGGGCGTCCACGAGACGGACCTTCGGCAGAGATTGGACCTCGCCCTCCGGGCTGAGGAAGAGACCACGCGGGAGCTGGAGGCCGGCGAGAGCGCTCACGTTGCCAGGCGACTCGCGCTCGAGGACGAGCTCCACAGGGCCTTGAGGGCCCAGGAGGAGAGGCTCAAGGCGGTCCACCTGTCCTCCTCCTCGTGACTCGTCGAGAGAGAGAGAGAGAGAGAGAGAGAGAGAGAGAGCTTGTCGTGCTGCGCTGTGTGCACGTGCGTGATCGTGCGCGCGCGTGTGTTGAAGGAGGAGAAGGCGTGGGCCGGGAGGCCGCGCTCGAAAGGATCTGGCGAGAAGCCTCGCGACAACAATAAGGACAAAGCAAATATGAATATGTATTGTAAGAGTAAGAGTGAGATCAAAGAAAGACGCGGAAAGCGATTGGGTCGCGCGCCAGATCTCAGGGCTCCTTCTTCTTTCCCCCCCTCGCCTTTCCCTGGGCGGACAGGATGAGGAAGGTAGACCAGGCGAGGCCCACGCCGTTCATGAGGAGCACCCGGAGCTGCGGCGGGACGAGGCTGTAGTTCGCGACGGAGGCCAGGGGCCACACCTTGTACGCGTTGAGCTGGACGGCCGCGAACTGCTTCTTCACCTTGTCCCTCAAGTCCCCGAGCCTCTTCCCCTCCACCAGCAGCGTGATGAAGGCCATCATCGCGAGATTCGCCACGGGGCCGTACACGGTCTGGTCCAGGAGGGACTTTTCCAGAACCAAGCGCAGGGACTGCTTCCTGCCTCGGAACCTGGCCTCGAGGAAGGACTGCCAGTAGTGGAGCGCGGGGCCGGCCCACGCCAGGCCGAACAGGGCGAAAAGGGCGGTCCTGCGCGCGTCGATCCGTTTGCATCCGGAGAGCCTCTGCGCCAACACGTCGCTCGCGCCCTGGATGGCCGCTGCGGTCACGGCCTTGGTGCGGACCGGGTGCGAGGAGAGCCTGGCGAGGTACATGGACCAAGCGACCTGCACGACGCCTGGAGTCATGGCGCGCGCAGCCCTCTCTCTCTCTCTCTGTCTCTCTGTGCGCGTCCCTCCGATCAATGAAAGAGGGAGGGAGGGGGTCGCTCGGAGGGGACGCTCGCGCGCGCGCTCCCTCTGGGCTCCTCCAAACCAGAAAAGTGGAGAAGGTCGTCATCCATTTTTTTTATTTTTTTTTTCGCGGCAAAGTTTCCAACAAGATTTCTTGAACATATTTCCCGGGAAAAATGAGCGCTCTCTCGAGGGAAAAACGTTTTCGGTTGCGTAACGACCGAGGATAAGCTCCTGTTTTCCCTCCCGTAACACGCGAAATCTACTGGGGAGCGCACACCACCCAACATGTGCCCAGCGCGAAGCCCAAGGTTTGCACAGGACCAGAACCGCGACCTTTGAGAAGAGCGGCGCTAGCGCTGCGACGTGAGGGAGCGGGCGCAACGCGACTGGGGACGAAATGGCGACCGACGCGAGGGCGCCTTCCGCAATGCAGGCCGAAGATCCCGCCGGGGCCTTTATGAGGGCGCCGAGCCCCTTCTTGCCCTCCGCCACCGCCACCGCCGGGGTGCTCAAGCCGGTGGCGAAGAGGCACGACGCGGACTGCGTCGGCGACGACGACTCGGGCGGCTCGGGCGGCGCGGCTTCGGAGTCCCTGCACTCGAGCCTCACGGCCCCGAGCGGCGCCACGCTCGCAATGCTGAACCTCCAGGTCGCCCAGCAGCAGCAGGCGCACGCCGCGGCGGCGGCGGCCCTCGGGCTCTGGCCCCTCGCCCCTCCCGCCCTCGCCGTGCTGGGAATGGCCCCGTACCAGGTGCTGTACCAGGCCAACGCGTACCAGCAGCACCAGCTGGCGGCGGCGGCGGCGCTGGCCAGAACCAAGTCGGACGCGACGAGCGCGGAGTGCGGGGACCACCTCCTTGCCCTGGCGGGGCAGGGCGTCCCCATCCCGACCGCGGCCCCCGCGATGTCAAAGGAGGCGGCCACCGCGAGCTACGCGGCCAAGGTCAGCAGGATCGGCAAGAGGATCTCCGAGGGCGCCGCGAGCGCGGAGGAGGAGTCCGCGGGCTCCCCCCGCGAGGGGTCGCCGCCCCGCAAGAGAAAGAAGAGGGCGTCCCCCGCTCGGGACGCGCTCACCTCGAGCTTTCGCGGCGTGAGCCAGCACCGGCTGACCGGCCGGTGGGAGGCCTCGATCTGGGTGGAGAAGAAGCAGGTGTACCTCGGGGGGTACGACGAGGAGGAGAAGGCCGCGAGGGCGTACGACATTGCCGCGCTCAGGTGCAAGGGCCCCGGCGCCAGGCTCAACCTCGGCAGGGAACAGTTCGACGACGACAAGGTGGCGGAGATCAGCGCGATGGAGTTCCCCGACCTGGTGGCGAAGCTGAGGAGGGAGAGCAGCGCGTTCAGCCGGGGAAAGTCCAAGTACCGAGGGGTTTCGGGCCACAAGGTCGCCACGAGCTTCCACAGGCCCTGGGAGGCGAGGATCGGCAGGTTCTCCGGCAAGAAGAACGTGTTCCTTGGGCTCTTTGAGACCGAGGAGCAGGCCGCGAGGCAGTACGACCGCGCGCTCATCATCTCCAAGGGCGCGAACGCCAAGACGAACTTTGACATCAAGGAGTACGAGGCGGAGGCGATGGAGGAGCAGCCCGTGGAGGAGCAGGCCGGGGCGGCGGCGGCGGCGCTGGTCTCCGCCGAGGAGGAGGGGAGGATGGCCCGGTCGGTGCCGGACCTGAAGGAGATGCTGAGGAGCTTTTTCAAAAGGGCGAGGGCGAGTACGACGACGACGAGCGGCCAGGTCGTCGTCGGCGTGTAAGTGAAATGTAACGATGACGGTTAGCATTGCATGAGAAAAAAAAAAAAGAAGAGGAGCAGTTTTACCTGCCCGAGGGTCGATCGTTTTATTCCGAACCGAGTCGCAGACGGGACTCGAACCCGCAACCTTCAGATTTCAACACGAGTCGAAACGCGAGAGATTCTCTTCAGAGTGAGAGGGCAAACGCGGTCTTAAATCTCGTAGTCTGACGCGCTATCCATTGCGCCACAGCGACAATTTTTATGATGTTTTGACATATAAATACTTGTCCACACTCCGCGGGGAGAACTTCCGCGGGGAGGTCCAGGCCTGGAACCGGCTGGTGCACCAGGGCCAGCTCTCCGGCGCGGGGCAGGGGCCTTGGGGCAAGTTCGCGGCGGAGATCAGGGACCCGAGCAAGGGGTGCCGCGTTTGGCTGGGAACCTTTGACACCGCGGAGGAGGCCGGCCGTCGCTGCAGCAGCTGCTCGGTCTGCCGATGTCCTCGATCTCCGAAGCGGCTGGCCACGACTCGGACAAGGACAAGGAGAAGAAGAAGAAGACGAACAAGGTGGTCGCTGGTGGCTCCTGCCAGCTCTTCTCGTCCCTGCTGCCGCTCCTCGCCCACCAGCCCGTCGTCGTGGAGCTGAACAACGACGTGGTGTACCGCGGCACGCTCTCGGCGGCCCCAACGCAGTGCCCGTCCTCTTCTTCGTCCTCCGTGGACCTGCACCTCGAGCAGTGCCGATGCGAGGACGTCTCGACGGGACGAAGGTGGGAGGAAGCGCGTCAGGTGTGCGTGCGCGATCGGGCGGTCCGGTCCGTCATTCTGCCCCCGGACTTCGACCCGATCCGTGCTCTCGGCGAGGTCCGGGCCCACGAGAGGAGAAACCAGGAGGTCGCGTCCAGGAGGAGGAAGCTCATGACGCGCAAGGAGCTCAAGGCCAGGCAGCAGCAGCAGCAGCAGCAGCAGCGACGGTGACGACGACGACGACGGCGACGACCCCAGACCAGAGGCCTCCCTACCGCCTGGACGCCCTGGACGACCCCGAGCACGGATCGGCTCCCCTCGGGCCGAGGGTGGAGCACATCCTGGTCCGGCGGAGGCCCCCGACCGGGACGATCGCCGTGTCCGCGGCCATCGCCTCCCACCTCCCCGGCGTCCCCGCGGACTTCGCCAAGAGGCTCGTCGCCTTCGGGAGCGTGTACTGGAGCCCCGTGCCGCCCCCGCACAACGGCGAGTGGGGCGCCCTGCGCGAGGACGTCATCCGGGAGCTCGGAATCACGCAGCCAAACCACCCGGACCACTCCTGCCGAAGGGTGACTCGGGACGACGACTGCGTCGGGTATGGGGCTTACCTCCGCGTGCACCTGCAGCCCAGGAGGTTCCCGAGGGCGCGCGAGGTGGACTGGGCGGCCTCGGTGGTCCGCGCCACCGAGCACTTCGTGGTGATCGACAAGCCCTACGGGGTCGGCGTCCCGCCCACCGTGGACAACGCCGAGGAGAACTGCCTCCACATGACGAGGGTGGCCCTCGGGCTGCCGGAGGGCGGGCTGCGGATCACCCACCGCCTGGACCAGCCCACCAGCGGAATCGTCGTCTTCGCCAAGACCAAGGAGTTCTGCGCGTACTTTAACGGGCTGCTGGCGAGGAGGGAGGGCGTCGCGAAGCACTACCGGGTGCTGACGAGGAGGGAGGTCCCCCTCGGGACGATGACACACTACGCGAGCGTCGGGGTGAGGGAGAAGGGCCAGAGGACGAGGACGGTGATGCACGACAGGGACGCTGCGGAGGGGGAAGCCAGGAGGCACCTGTGCCAGCTCCGAGTGCTGGGCTGCGAGAGGGTGGAGTCGGGTTACGAGAGCGAGGTGCTGCTGCTGACGGGGCGGACGCACCAGATCCGGGCGCAGTTCGGGGCGATCGGGTGCGGGGTCGTGGGGGACACCGTGTACGGCGAGGGGGCCACCAGGTACGAGGAGGGGAGGATCGAGAGGTTCGTGGAGAAGATCGGCCTCCAGGCGCACAAGATGGTGATCACGGATGAGGACTGCTCGATCTACTTTGCGGGGGGGCGCGCAGAGTTCAGCGCCAGGGCGGACCCCTGGTGGAGGACCGGGGGCTGACGTGTGCGCGTGCGCCGTGTGCGTGTGTGATACATATTTGAATAGATTAGGTTTACGCTGTCAGTTCACGCGGGGAACTGCCGTTGTTGGAGTCATCTCAGCCGCTTTTAGTGCCGCTGCCCTCGCCTCCTCCTCGCTCTTCTCCGCCTCGGTCTGCCGATGGGCCAGCCAGGCGCTCGCCACGACCGCGAAGAGGGCCGCTTTGATGCGGTACATGGTCCTCGCACCGAGCGAGTCGTACAGGAGCCCCCCCACGATGCTCCCGGACAATCCTCCCACGCCGTTGTAGGCGAGGCTGAAGCGGGACTGGGCGCTAGTCTCAAGGCCAGGGGGGCTGTTCTGCCTGGCGATCTCCACCCCGGCCGCCCACGCGCCCGCGAAGGTGAGCCCGTGGAGGAGCTGCAGTGGCAGAACGAGCCAAGGATTCACCAGGAAGGACACGAGAGTGGACCTGATGACAAAGGCGGCCATGGACGCCAACATCAGCGTGGGCGCCCCGTGCCGTTTGATTATGGTTCCGCTCGCGTAGAACATGGGCACCTCCGAGACCGTCGCGAGCGAGAGGGCCAGCCCCTCGAGAAAATCAGGGGCTCCAAGATCGCTGAGGAACATCAGCAAGAGGGATTGTAGCCCCGTCGCGCCAAAGCCCGCCACGATGGCGACCAGAAGGAAGACCAAGTATTTTGCGCTCGGGATTAGGCGCCTCGCAGACTCGCGGAATGCGAGGCCTGTGCCTCTGCCATCGTCCCAGGACGGCAGCCTCGAGAAGTCCAGGGAGAGTACGATCCCTGCGACAGCGGCCATGGACGCCCCCGCGAGCCCAAAGGCTGCCTGGTTCCCGAGGAACTGGACAATCGTGCCCCCCACAAGCGATCCTGCCCCCCAGCCCACAGCGCCCCACAGCCTAATCTTGCCGTACTCGTGCTGCTGGTCGCCCAGAAATCGCAGGGTCTGCCCGTCCAGGAGGGATCTTACGGGTGCGTCGAACGCCGCCATAGATAGGGCCACCGCGAGGGCGGATCCGAAGTTGTGTGCCAGTACGATGAGCTGCACCGGCACGATGCCCACGAGGATAGAAGCGACCCACGTCTGCTTGTGGATTTGGTACCTGTCGACGAGAACGCTGATAGCGGGGCTCACTAGGTAGCCTCCCACGATCTGCAGCGCGGCCACCAGCCCTACCTCGCCCGCCGAGAGACCGACCTCTTTTTGTAAGTACAGCACGAAAAAGGGTGTCGAGATGCTCTTGGAGAAGGAGACGAGGAAATAGATCGCCCGGAGCTTGGCGAGGGAGTCCACCCTGTCCCGCCGCCCAAAGCGGCTGCTCTTAACCAAGAGCAGGCCGCCCTCCTCGTCCTCCTCGCCCACGTGCTCCACTTGGTGTCCGTCTTGTAACGGCGTGGTGGGCTCCTCCGCCTGGCCGACCGCGTCCCGGAGCTGCACCGCAGCTTCTCTCTCCTCCTCGAGACTTAGCATGAGATTGTCTCTGAACACCTTGAGCTTCGCGGTGGTCGCCATGGCGCCCCGACCCCGCCCGCCCCTTCCGTTAACTCGTTCCGTTCCGTTACGTTTGACTCTGATGACAAGATGACAAGACAATCAATCTCGACTGCTGACGATCAGCTCCTGATCAGATCGGGGAGAAGGATGGTTCGTTTGGGGAGGCAGCCGGGACGCATTGGGGATGCTCGCGCGTGTAAGATTTACAGATAACTAGCGGGCCTCGAACCAGGGTTTAAAGTTGGCACACTTCAGGAACTTGGCGTACAGCTGGAGGAGCTTTTCCCTCTCCACGCAGTCAGTGAGGATCTTTGGGAAAGCGGCCTTCTCGAGCCCTAAGAGGATCTCCTCGGGGCCCCTCGCCTCGTACATGCCCTTCCTGTACGGGTCGATCGGCCCCAGGAAGGCCTCCGTCAGATCCTGAAAGTGCCTCCTGATCAGCTTGGTGTTGATTGTCGCGCTGGTCACCCACTGCATCTCGCTCGCATCGTCGCTCGTGAGGTCGAGGGAGGCAAGGACCCGGAAGTTCTCCTTGGCCGTGCCAGGCCCCGAGTAGAACTCCTGGGTGTACGAGTCTACCACGCTGATTAAGTTCTCCCTCTGGTCCGCCGACCCAAAGTTGAACCAGGACTTGGACCAGCTCCCCCGCCTAGGGCTCCGCGGCGAGGACATTGGCGAGTTGTAGGCCAAGCCACCCGCCGCGTCCCCTCCCCCGACCGATAGGATGTTCGGCCAAGCGCCGCAGGCCTTCAGAAAGTACGTATTGGTGACCCCGATCAGGGTGGGGTTCCCGTCCCTGCCGCAGTTCTCCGGGTTCTGCACCCTGGAGAACTCCTCGTCGTGTATCGTGTAGTATGGCCTGTAGTCCGCGCCGTAGGGCAGCGGGAAGATGAGGTCCATGCACGCCGACACGGACGAGGACACGATCTCGGGGTTGCTGCCGAAGATCATCAGAGGCTCTGCGAGCAGGACGACCTCCCAGATGCGCCAGAGGTGCTTGACCACCCCAGACAGGCAAGAGTAGGTGCACACCTTGCTGTGGGCCATCCTGGTCTCGGCATCGCCGGAGGGAGCCCAACGACCCCCACCGGCGGCTTGCGCGTCCAGGCTCGAGGGCTTCCTCTCCGGAACGATGATCGGGACAACAAATTCATCAGCCCTCACGGTGAGCTGCTTCCCTCCCCTCGAGGGGCTCATCTGCTTCCACAGGCCCGCCTCCCCCTCTCCCGCGCCCTCGTCCGAGGGGTCGCCCGGGTCGCTTCCCACGGAGCCCCGCCCCCCGGCCAGCCCGGACTCCTCCCAGCTGTGCACGGACTCCACCACCTGGCTCAGCACGCCCTCGCCCTTGTTGAAGTACACCTCGCCCGCGAACTTTGCGATCTGCATGAGCGTCGTCGTCATCGGCTTGTTCGATACGACGACGACGCTGATCTGGTCTCCCCCCCTGGGCAGGCTCGGGTCGTGCCTCTGGCGGCAGAACGCGTACGCGTTGTGCCACCCGCCCGGCTGCGCCTGGCGGTTCCTTATCCGAAAGTGAAAGAGCGTGTCGTGTATGGAGTTCTTGCCCGAGCTCAGCGAAAGCTCGACGCTCTTCGAGTCCGGAAAGGCGTGGTAGGCGAGGTCCTTCTTCTCCTCGTCGCTCAGCGCGTCCTCGGGGACCACGAGGCGCGCAATCTGACCCTGCACGAGGTCGAATTCGACAACGGCGATGCAGACCTTCACGGCCGTCGGGCCTTGGTCGTCCGCCATACCCTCCTTCCCCCGCCCCTCCTCCAGCCCCCCCCCCCCCCCCCCCCCCCCTCCCCCCCCCCCCCGCCCCCCCCCCCCGCCACCCCCCCCCCACCCCCCCCCGCCCCCCCCCCCCCCCCGCACCGCCAGCCCCTCGGTCCCGAGACCGCGCGGCTGCTCTCGCTGCCCTTGCCGCTGCCGCTGCTGCTGGTGGCCGCGGTC
>Ga0160423_10003574_pt1 | contig 12907 bp, 16 predicted proteins | sample CRUFie14St8metaG_FD_108191 | JGI IMG/M metagenome (GOLD analysis project Ga0160423, IMG submission 108191) | Marine microbial communities from the Costa Rica Dome - CRUD Field 142mm St8 metaG | ecosystem: Environmental > Aquatic > Marine > Oceanic > Photic zone | place: Costa Rica: the Eastern...
GAATGTCGCTGTGACCCATGTATGTTTTTACACGCCACAAATCATCAGGGTACGCCTGGAGAAGCTTAGATGCATAGTAGTGTCTAAGCTCATGCCAGGTAATAGGTGCAACACCAGCGCGTCTACAAGCGTCCTTGATGCGCTTTAGATACTTCGCTGATGTAACTGGGTGATTAAACTCTGTACCAAAAACAAGTGTGTCAGGATCGTTTGGTCTACCTTGCTGTATGTAGAGCTCTTTAAGTTGTGCAAGTACATCGTGTGTCAGCGGTATAGTACGCAACCCAGAATAAGTTTTAGGATCTTTAAAAACGTTTGCCGTTTTGTGTTCAATAGCGCGGTCAACAACCACCTTGCCACCGTCTAGATCTACTTGCCCCCAGGTCATTGCGCGTTGCTCACCCTGACGCACACCAGTAGTTGATGCAAACCTGGCAAAGAACTGCCATCGAGGACAAAGCTGAGATATGATGCTGTTGATAACATCAGTTGCAATGCGCTGCGCTTTACTTTCGCCAGCAGTGCTTTGTATTTCACCTTTGCGCTTCACACCGTCAAACGGATTAGTTTCTCTACAACCCTCGATGATACCGTAGTTGATCATCATGCCTATTGAGCCACAAATGTTTGTAACAGTTTTAACTTTGCGACCTACTTTGAGCTGATCCATTATCTGGTGTGCGACCATACCTTTAGTTAGATCTGCAACACGCATGTCAGCAACAGACTTGCCATCGACAACGCAATCTAAAAAACACTCTACGTGTCTAACTTTTTCCTGGTGGTAGCTTTTTCTTTGCTCGCCAGCACGATATTCTTTTTCAACTTGTGCAATGTAATTTTTTCCAAGCTCGTAGAATGACCACTTCCAGGCATCGTTAGATTTATTTACGTCTGATGTTTCTTTGAGGAGCGCATCGATGTACGCTTGTGCTTCTTCGCGTGTGTTGTAGTAAGTACGCGCACCATCAGCTAATTCATAACGTGTATCAACGCACCAAGGAGCCCAACCTTTAGCAGCTCTTGATTTCCATTTTTTCGGTGTAATCTGTAACATAATAATCTCCATATTCTGTCGCTATATGCACTGAAGATAATCATTTTATGTTGTAATTACAAGAAAAACCCGCGACCCCCCCCTAACATTTAGGCGCGCAGCCAGGCGCGCAGACACCCCCAAAAGGGGTTAAGTTATTGATTTATAAGGAAAAAGAGTGGCGCGGTTGACGGGGCTCGAACCTGACAAATAGCTGTTTATATTGCATTTTTCTACAGTTTTTGCAGTATTTTGCACCACTTCGCGCATAGGTGTGCGTATGCGTCAGGCGCGTGCTAGGCGCGTTGCGCGCCTAATTACGAATCAAAATCAGGCTCTGGTCTAGCCTTTGGTTTAGGCATACTTGAAACTCGATGTGTTTGCTCACACTTCATAAGTATCACACCATAACGCGCTTGCATAACGTCACGCAAATCTGTCTGCGTAACAGCCACACAATCATCATATGACTCAAACATTATGATGTGCTGGTATGCGTTGTCTTGTATGCCATAGGTCAGCCACAAGATCGTCCAGTACTTTATCATTTCTTTTTGTTCTTATTGATACGTGAGATACGTTTGCCTTTGCGTACTGCATCAGCCTTAGAACTGGCTCCCCAATCACGCAAGGCCTGTAGTAATGGCGTAGCTTTACCATTCTTTTTTTCTGGCCCAGGCATTTTTCCCATGCGCTGTAAAAACGCAGCTCGCCTACCGGAGTTACCAGATTTCTCAGGAGCCCTAGCCACCGTATGAGCCCATCATGCTTTTCTTTTTCTTTGGCTTCTTTGCAGTCTTTGCTGCGTCCTTAAAGTTCTGCGCCGTAGGAGCTCCAGGTGATCCAGGCTTACGCATTTTCTCGCCACTACCAGCAGCAATGCGCTTTCGTTTCTTGTGAATATTTTCATATAATCCAGGCATCTTATTTCCTTTCTCCAAAAGATGACATCATTGATTTCTTTTTAGGTTGCTTTTTTCTTAGCTCCGCAAAATCAGCAGCAGTAATTTTGTTTGTGGGCGCAGCGGCTGAAGCTATTTTCATTTGTTTAGATGTTAGCTTTTTCGCTTGTTTTGTTCCTGGCATTACTAACTCCGTTTTTTGCTTTTCATCATTGGTTTCTTTTTTTTAGGACTGTGGCTTAAAGGTTGACTACTTGCCGTGTGCTCTGCGCCAGTATGCAATGTACCGTCAGGCATTTTGTGCGTTGCACCTTTGTACAGTTTTCCGTTAGGTAAATAGTGTGGTTTTCCAGCAGCCATTACTTTCCCTTTCCATATGACGTCATTATTGATTTCTTTGGCTTCGGTTTCTTTTTCATGGTAGCTCCTTTCACACCATCAGTTCAAAATGTGGGGCATCGATAAACGGTCTACGACCTTGTCCTCTACGAGTGTCTATATAGTCATTCATTGCCGCCTCCATGACACCATCCCACTGCGCTATATTCGGCACAGTCCATGCAGCTCCCCACCTAACAGGAACATCTACACTTCGGGCGCCCTCAGCCATAGCATCAGCAATATCGTCATATAGGTTTAGCTCCCAGCTGCCGCGTGAGCCTATGTAAGCCATAAGGTCTACTGCTAGGCCATCGATGTGCTTAGACTTCATTGTTTGGCTTGCTCCTTTAGCGACAAGCTCTTTCTGTTCTTCTATTGTGCGCAGCCCACAAATTACACCGAAGTCTATTTTAGTTGCACCGATAGCATGTTTGACAATTGCGACCAGGCGCTCATCTACACCCTCTAGCTTTTCTAAACTGCGATTGCTTAATTTAAATGTCATTGATTTTTCTCCACTGGTTTCATTCCCCATTGCCTAGTGTACCCAAACTCTTCATAAGCAGCCGCCCATCTATTCTCAGTAAATGTTGCAAATGAGATAAGCTTGTCTGTATCTGCGTACAGCTGATTGACCCACTCTGTGTTGTCTGCGACTTGGTTTTCTAGGTGTTCTATTCTGTGAGCTTGTTTGCTAACCCAGAACGTACCAGCCACAACCTGGGCAATCATTGCTATTACAAGAGCAAAAGGAACTTTGAGATCGCTCACCTTTTACTCTCCAAATATAATCGCCAACAATTTACTAGTGTGTTTATGCTAACCGCACTAAACAGCATGACCCACTGCCACATCTCCATTTACTTTCTCCCGAAAAATTGTTTGCCGCCTCTGATGCCAACGGCTGCTGTGCACACAGTAAACACTAACCAGGTGTACCATTCTGGTAGCTCTGCTAATCTATCAAAACCATTTTTAACTGTTTGCTCTAAGCCAGGAATGAAACATAAAATTACTGGTACAAGTACAGCAAACGTTACCACTTCATCTTTAATTGATGACTTAGTGCCCTCTGCCATTATGCGTTCCCAATCAGCAACGCTGGTTTTTTCTGACAATAATATCTTTGCTTTTGCTTCTGCTTCAGTAAGTTTAAGCTTTGCTTCTGCTGCTTGCTTTGTAGTTTTTGCGTCTAACCAGCTACCAGCTAAACTAGCTACTGGGCCTATCAGTGATTGGAGCATTTTGCACACCTCCTCTATCTGTCTTGGCTTCCTTGCCTAGCCACAAGGCAAAGCTTGCAGAGAGCATTGCCGTAACTAAGCTTACGAATGCAGACTGTTGTGTTGTCGGATCCTCTAGGGTCATAAACCAAAGGCATACTTTCCAGGTCAAAATAATCTGACACAAGAATGCAAGCCTTGGAAGTAGTTTAAGTTCATCTAGATAACTAGCTGTTATTGCTACCATTTCGCTTCCTCGCCATGTGTAGTGCTATTGCCCTCTCACGTGTAATACACAGGACATATCCATTCTCATCGTAAAGAATGAATTTGTTTTTACATTCGCGTAAAATCACCGTTTAATTTTATTACCAACGACCCTGGTATAAACCTACACCATAAATCATACCGCCCAGCAATCCGCATCCAACAAGCAAACAAACAAAGGTTGCAGCTATTGTAATCAAGCGCTCTATCGCTTCTTGTTTTGCATACAGCTGTTCTTTACGCTGCTTACGAATTTGACCTTCTATCTTCTTTAGTTCTTTAACGTAACTTGGCCCCCAGTGTGCGCTTAGAAAAGAATATAACTCTTCGCGCATATGGTCTGCTTTTGTTTTGGCTTCGAATACAGCCAAGGCTTCTGCCTCAACAGAGCCTGACATTTTTTTCCACCAAGGAATTTTGTTTGTCTTATGTTTTTGTTCGAGGTGTGTAAGGTCTGACATAGCAGATCCCCACTTTGCTAGCTGGCCTACACAGTCTTGCATGTCACGCCCAGCGCTCACGGCTTTCTTAATATAACTCACAGCAGAAGAGGCCGCTGAAATAGCAGCTGTAACCGTAACAGGATCCATGTGAGTGTACCTTGTGAACTAACCTAAAAAGTTCATGCGTAGTAAGAGCAACAAGCTTGCTCCAGTGATTGCAATGAGTATATACTCTAAGCGTTTTATTCTTGATTGCAGATCTTTTATTGTAAGCTCAATGGTAGTCTTGATTGCAATCACATCTTTTTCTACCTGGTCAATACGAGAATGCGCCATTGATAATGTACGTGTTCGCTTGTCCATGTCCATTAACTAGGCTCCGTTGGAAATGTTACGTTGTGTGGAAATCCAGATTGCTCCGGTATCTGTCGCAAATCACCACGATAATTATACCAGGCGATTGGTACGTCTTGACCAAGTTCTTTAGCACGTATTGTTACCCAATCACTTTTTGCCAGCAACTCATCTCGTTGCGCTCTTACTTTTGCAGCCGCCTCTGCATCTAGCTTTGCCTGATACGCAGCTTCATGCTCGGCTTTTGTGGTGGTTGTTTCTTTACCATCTTTATCTGTTTCAGTAGTATCAGTAAACATATCTTTGGCTACATACTTTTCTACCCAGTTGCCATTTGCATCTTTCTCAACGCCATCTCTTGCGCTGTATTGGTATGCGCCTACTGTAGCGGCTGGGCTTGCGAGCACTGGGTCAATATTCAAAGCATCACACACGTTACTATCCCAAACTCGCGGCAGAGACATGTTGCGATTAAGAGCTCTCACCTCGCCTTGCGATAAAACTTCACCGCTTGTTCTGTTTCTGTATTCTGACATCAGTTGATACTCCTTTCTGTCAGTTGATTATGCGATTGCGTAAAAGATATACTTTTCACCATTATTATTTGGGCTATTAGAATTACCATTATAGACCACTTTAAAACCACCAGAATAAGGCTCTAACCAATCAGAATTATTGTTATGTGCATTTGTGCCATTTAAACGAATCCAATAAGAGTTTGGTGAAGCAGTTAGACCCCTAGCAGTATCCCATACGCTCCAGTTGCCAACTGAATTTTCAATATTTTTAGTTAAAACAAACCTAGCTCCCGACGAGAAACCACATTCAATGTTTTGAGAATCACCTGCACTTGATCCGTTCCCAGTGTAAGAACCAAGTTTACTTACATTTGCTACGGTAGCGAAAAGGTAGGCTATGTAGGTTTCTCCACTACCATTAGTACCACTACTTGCACTTAGAGATAAGACCGATGAGGTTGGTGCTGATGTAAGTGGTTGATATGCTGTGCTTGCAGCACTATAGTCATTTAAAAATAAATACGATTTTTGACTTGGATAAGAGCCTGATGTTAAATCTTTATGATACACTATCCAATAGTCAGTATTGCTTCTCTCTTTCCACCATATCATTTCAGGCACTGCTGATAAGTTATGGTTTATAGTTCTTGTGCTTCCTGTGCCTGTGTAGGCTACAACATCAAAATACGAGGGTGCTCTTTTCCACATCCATGTAACGGCTGCTAATGTACTATTTTGATTGCCTTCCTCATAAGAATTATTAAAGACATTTACTACTGTAGGGTATTGATTGCTTGTTTCTGCGCTAGTGCTATTTGTTTTTAGCATTGCATTACCAGATGTGCTGCTAGGGTCTGTTGCAAAACCTCTTAAACGATCTTCAATAAATCTATCTTGACCGCTAAAACTTGTAGCAGCTTGAAGAGACATATCTGCTGCAAAATTGGTAGAAATTGTTGAGTTATTTAAAGTTCTAGTATTAACATGAAAAACATTAGTTGCACTCTCTGGCTGTGCGAGTGGGCCTCTGCGAATTGCCATGTAGATGTAGGTGTCTCCAGAAGCGTTATAATATGGCGCAGAATATGGGACAGTAAATCCTGTTGCTGTAGGCTGAAATGCCTCATTGTAAGTAGCCTCTGCTGAAGTAGCATCAGCCGCTAAATAAGCGTCAGCACTACCTACAGGCATACCACGCATTACATCATAAATCCTCCACGGAGCACTGCTATTTGAACGTCTATGAAGTATCCACTGAGGTTCAAAACCTAAATCAATATGCTGAGAAGAGCCATTCCCACTATAACTACCACATTTAATAATATCTTGGTCACTGTCAGGGCCAAACCCACCGTCATTATTGTTGTGTGCGAATATGTAGGCAATAGCAGTAGAATTTATTGGTATTGCTGTTCCGACATCTGTCGTAAAACTTGTACTTGTTACGTTATTAATAACACCATCATAAGTTGCAACTGCACCTGTAGATTCTAAACGCAAGTACTGTGTAGTACCTATGCCACGATGCCATACGTACCAACTTCCAATGCCATCGTCTTTTATGATAATCATGCCTGGAGTTGAACCAAGTGAGTGATTTATGGTTTGCTCAACTGCGCTCCCCCCTGTGGAAAACTGAACAATATCAAAAAACTTAGGGGCTTTGCGAAAACTCCATGAGACATAAGTTCTATTGTTTACATTATTATAATCTCCTGTTCCATGCAGGGTAAAACCATCAGTATTAAATGAACTAATTTCAGTGCTCGCATTGGCTGCCGCACTACTATTATCACTCATAAGAAATTTATTTGATACATTATCAACTAAAGCATGATTATAAATACTAGTGCTTCTTTCTTTTGACCAAACTAAACCATATTCAGAACTTAAATCTAAACCATTCGTAATTTGTTGCGTAGAACCGTTTCCAGTATATAAATCAATGCTAAACACCTCATCTACATCAAGAGTTCCACCACCAGCTGCTCCGGCTGCACCTTGAAGCGCCTGTATTATATTTCTAGTTGACATATTATGACCACGGCTTTCCTGTATTTGTAACTGGCGTTTTTATTTTCTGTAATTCTTCAGTTACTCTTTGCTCAATAACAGATGTATTGATTTGCGATTTTGCCCAAGAAATACAGTTTGCTTCTGTTACATCGTTATATGCAATAAAGGTATCTAAGCTAGGATCTGGATTGTGTTTTGTTACACCACCAAGACCCCAGTTATTAGTTCCATCTGTGCCACTTAGATGCCAGTTAATGCTAACTATTCCACCATTAGAAACATTACTTTCTACTGAAGAAACAGACCAAGTAAGTGCTATTGTCATAATGAACCCTTTTCTATGCTGCTGCGTCTATTACTCTTGCACCGTACCAATTAGTACCGGCATCAATTGAAGTAAAAACAAGTATATCGGTTTCACCAGAAGCAGGAGCATCTGGCGCACTGCCTCCTGCCCAATCAACAGTATTAGGCCATGTTATTGTGTGAGAACCACCAGACGTTAATTTAAGGACAAAACCTATTAGATAGCCTGTACCGATAGCTCCAACACTAAATGTAAAAGTCGTATTGCCAGATGTAGTTAAGCTAAAACTACTATGTGTGCTTGCAGTACACGTTGGTGTTGTGCCAGTGAGAGCGCTATTTAATGCAAATGTTTGTTGTAAATATGAATATGCTAAAACAGAAGTGCCAAACGGATCTAAATAATAACTTGAACTTGCTGAATCAACAAAACGTGGAGCAACTACATCACCAGCAAACGTAGCAACACCGCTTGCGTCTGTCGTAACAAAAGCACTCGCATTTGTTGTGCCTAGCGCGTTTGGTAACTTGACAGTATAACTTGCAGATGCGCTGTGAGGCGCAGACTGTATTGTTATGCCGTGGCTGTTATTTTCACAGTTAAGTACAATCGATCCTTGGTTTGTATTACCTTTAACGACAACTCGTCCAGTGCCATTTGGCGCAAGGTCAATGTCTGCATTAGAAGTAGTGACAATGTCTTGTCCGTTCATATCAAGGTTACCGCCTAGTTGCGGTGAAGTATCGCTTGATACATCAGCTATACCGGGAGAAATGCTAACCCAAGCAGATCCGTTGTAATACTTTAAAACATTAGCAGTGCTATTGTAAGCAAGATCGCCTTCATCGAGACTACTTGTAGGATCTGAGCTGCCAACGCGATAGCGATCTGCAAAGCTATTTACGCCAGAGATATTAGTAGCAACTGTTGTAATATTGCTGTTTGCGCCGGCAACTGTTGTAACATTTGCAGATATACCAGCCACAGTTGATATGTTTGCCGAAATACCAGCCACAGTGTTTACGTTGCTTATTGCGCCAGCAACTGTATTTATATTGGATATACCACCAGCCACAGCGCCAATATCAGTGCCATCAGCTGCAACTGTTGTAACGTCACTGGCAATGCCGGCAACTGTTGTAACATTACTTGCTACACCAGCAACTGTATTGATGTTTGAAGAATTTGCTGCAACTGCGTTTATGTTTGTTTGGTTTGATGCAGCAACAGTAATGGTTATAAACGCAGAACCGTTCCATACTTTCATCTCACCATCTGTCGTATTAAAGTATAGCGCTCCTGTTATCAGTGCATTACCGTCATTGTCTGTTGATGGGTCACTAGACTTTGCGCCTAAGTATCTATCATCTAGACTGTCAAAGCTTGCAGCCGCACTTGTTGCACTTGCTGCTGCCTCACTAGCTTTTGTCGTTGCAGTCGTTGCGCTTGTTGCTGCCTCGCTTGCCTTAGTTGTTGCCGTAGTTGCACTTGCAGCGGCATTGGTTGCAGATGTTGTTGCAGATGCAGCATCAACTAATAAATCCCACTTTGCGCTATCAGTGTTGCTTGTTAGTGGCTGTGAGCCGCTAGATGTATGCGCTGTGTTAGCTATAAAAATATTGTTTGTGCTGGTATCTTTTACGATGTCTCGCACCACGTAACTTGTAGATGCACCCCAGTTACCTTTAAATATCCCGATAGCTTGCGTAATGCTGACGTTTCCCGAACCATCAAAAGCAAAAATCTTATTAGCTCTATCTGTCGCAGATATTGTAAATTCAGATCCGGTTAGCGTGTTTGTTTTAGAAGCCTTAATAGTACGAGCTAATTCCTCTTCATGTTTTTGTGTAATAAACACAACTTTGTCTAAGGCTTCTTCTAAGCTTTCTGCTGGAAAGGCTGTATTAGGAACTAAGTCTAACCCCTGAGTAAGAGGCTGTTCGCGAATGATAACAACAGTAACGCCACTGGCTGGCGCAGATCCAAACACAACATTACCACCACTAGCCTCGCCTACCCCAGTAACTGTGTAATGCGTTGTTATTGTCTGGGTTGTTTCCGTACCATCAGCTGCCCTAAGTATGACAGTAAGATCGTCTTGATCAAAGACTTTAAAGGTATATGCAAAAGTAGTTAGCGAACCATTTCCGGAATAACTAACTTTATTTGTGCTGCTAGATACTGTCATCGTCTACCTTCCTTCTTGAGGCGTTTTACTTGTTGATATGCTTTTTTAAGATCTTCATTGCCTGGTCTTTCCATAAGCACAAGAAAACCTTTATCTATAAATTTTTCATTAATCTTACGTAGCAGCGCTACTCTGTTTTTATCTGGTAACCTTTTGTAAGTGTTACTCTGCGTAACTGCTTCTAGTGTCTGACGAAATGTCAGTTCTCCAAACCCACTGCGTTTTACCGTAATTTTATTTTTAGCAAGCCTAATTAGATCTGACTGTAAGCCATAACTAAGTGTAATATTGTCGTATTTTTCTGGGTTTGTTAAAGGCCACTGATATGTTATATCGTGCAACCGCAAAAGTTCTTTTTCATAGTTTTGCAGTGCATCACCGTCTTTGATACGAATACCAGTAAGCGCAGAGAATATTGCAGCACCAGGACTAGTTGCAAAGCTTACGTCTTCATCGCCAACCACCTCGCCTAGTGTGTCGTACACTACAGCATTACGGTCACGCTCATCTCTAAAAAAACTGTCTTTAGATTGCAGTGAGTCCATCTCTTGATAGAAACTTATAAACGGACTGTACCATTCTGTTTTAGGTGTGCCGACCAAGTTATAATTAGGACTACCGTCTGTCTTGGCATATTTATATATTCTGCGCCCATCTTGCTCTTGAAATTGTAATACATCCTCTAACGTGTAGTATTCAAAATCTTCGCGTGGCTTTACCTTTGTTGGATCCGCTAACCGCTGAAACATGCGCTGCAAAGAGGACAACGGATTAGGCAATCCAACAGGCGTTGCGCTTTCAGCGTATGATCGAGCAAGCTTTGCAGCATCGTAACCATCTAAGAAAGCTACTACATCAGCTACACCTTGCAGCATTGGTAATTCTTTGTAGTACTCTAGCGTTGCAATAACACTAGCGTGAAAATAATTCTTTTGCAGCTCTGGGTCTTTTGTTCTGTTGGCTCTCTGCACAGTATCCGCTGTGATTGCTAAGATACCACCTATCGGTTCATATCCAGAAAAGCTTACATATCTTAGTGGCCCATTAGGTCTACCAAATACATCATACAGATCGTCAACACCTTCGGGCCAGCCCTCACCTTTTAGTACGAAGCTGTAAGGTTGCCAGCCTGGTGGTAGAGCCTCACGTTCTTTTTGTGTTTCTGGCATACCGCCAGTAATACGCCCATCCATAGCGTACTGCGAAACTTTCCAAGTTGTAGCCATGCCAAGAGACAAACGACCAGCTGCTAATTGCTGTGCTCTTGGGCCATTTCGACCAAGCAAATCAGTTGCTGATTTACTAAACGGTGTGTATTCCATTGTTCGCAAAAGTGCGTTTGTAGGTGCGGTAACAAACGGCACAATAAACCGACCAAGCAACGTTCTTTGAAACTTGCCCACAACTTTGCCAAAAATGCCCAAGTCACTTTGTAATGTATCAAACTTTGCTTTTACATCTAACTCATCAGCTACAGCTCTAGTATCGAGCATTAGCATACCAGCCTCATCTAAGGCTTCTTGCTTAGATCCACCGTTTCTAATTGTATGCTGATATCTTTTGTTTAGCGCTGTGTATAGCTCGCCACGTTGAGATATTGTTTTAGTAAACTCGTCTGCTGCTAAAAGTAACCGAAATGGTATACGGACACGTTTGCCCAGTTGATCTAGTGATTTGCCAAACATAGACTCAGCGTCTTTAAAACCTGGCTGATATTGATCAATGTCTAACTTGCTAGAACCAGCTGGGAGCTCAGTGCGCCATGCTATTGAAGCAGCTTTCATTGCATCGCCAAAAGCATCGCTCCAGCCTTTTACGCGCAGCATCGCATCTTCTATGTAGATTTGATCTTCTGCTATTGGATAGCGCATTCCTAATTGCTTACGCCCACCTCTAATAACTGAACCATAAACACCAGCAAATATTTCTGTTGGCAATTGAAACAACATAAATGTGGCGTTAGAAAATATGTTTTTAAACTGTGTTGATGGTGATGATAACAACCCAGCTAGATATGCTTCATGCACCATTTGTTTTGTTTTTGCATAGTACCCAGCGTTAGCAAAATCATTGATGGCTCTCATGCCACCTTCTTTACCTACTCGTAGCAATCGATCTGCCATCTGATCTGTTACACCGTCTTGTCCACTATCAGCTAAAAGACGTTTTGCTTCTGCGCCAAATTGCTCTGCTGTGAGCTCACCGCTTACTGGTATCTGAAAAGATTGTAGCGCTCTGGCAGCTTCTGTTTGTGCGCCTTTAAGCTGTAACTGTATGCCGCTGTGGATAGCTAACTGCCTACGAAACTTAAGACGTACATCTGCGCCAGCTCCGTTTTTAATTTGTTTTGCAAGATCTTCTAGTCTTGTTGCACTACGCACTAAAAGTTCTCTTGCCGCTACAAACTCATCCGCTGACAAGCCACCGTCACCAATACGCCTAGAAAGCAATCGATCTGTAAAACCAATTTCATCAGCTAAGATTATCATAGCGTCTTGCTTAGTTTTATTGTTTGGTATTTTGCCTCGTGTGCGAGCTACAGTTTCATCACCGTAAACTTCACCTACAGCCGTAATCATAGCTTTTACGTCATCTTCTGTATCAACGTAATCAAAGTTAAAATCACCGCCATCTTGCAATGATTTGATATTTTGTTGTTTTTGTGCAGTACGCAGCAACACTTCGTCTGCTACCGTTTCATCAATAACACCAGTTTCTGGTTTAAACCCACGCTTGTCGGCCTGTAAAGCTCGCTGTGCTTGCTCGTTTACATTTATAGCTAAATCTTCAGCTGACTGTGATTGCTCACTTAGTGCGCTCTGTGCGTCTTTTAAAACATCTGTAGGTGCTTCTTCTCCGATGCCAAAAGTTGACATGCCTCTGTCTTTAAATTTTTCTACACCCTCTGCACTAAGTATTTGTGGTGCAAGCTCTCGTTTTGTTGCTGCTTCAGAATACAAACCAGGTTGGTCAACTAAGCCACGCTCTTGCGGTGTTGGTACTCGCGGAGCAACTCCGACTGGAGATTGTTTTGTACCAGCGCTCGATTGTTTCGATACGCTTCCGTCAACACTATCTATAATATCTACAACTGGCGCAAAAAGTTTTAAAAGATTTCCAAGCCCAGCAACTTGCACACCTTGCGCTGGATCGGTTGCAAACTCTGTAGGCGCACCAGCTGCATCGATTTGCGCTCTTTGTGTTTGCTCTTCAGCTAAGTCTAGTGGATTTACTGCCATGATGCCTCACGCAAAAAAGGCCGCATAAGCGAC
>Ga0160423_10003575_pt1 | contig 12905 bp, 12 predicted proteins | sample CRUFie14St8metaG_FD_108191 | JGI IMG/M metagenome (GOLD analysis project Ga0160423, IMG submission 108191) | Marine microbial communities from the Costa Rica Dome - CRUD Field 142mm St8 metaG | ecosystem: Environmental > Aquatic > Marine > Oceanic > Photic zone | place: Costa Rica: the Eastern...
CACACTATCGACGTGCATTGTCGCAACGGGAAACCCTTGGCCGAAAACGGCCCACTTGACCTGAGTTTTACGAAGGTGCCCTGCGATGGTCTCTGGGAATGCCGTCTTGTTGGCAACGAGTTGCTGCCCATCAAAGTCAGATCGGACAAATCAACGGCAAACGCAAGGCATATATGCGACGAAATTATTCGTGCTCACAATGCAAAAGTTGGCATAATGGACATTCCGTCAATATTTAGTCCGTAAATCCACATGCGATCGATGTCTATGCGCAGGAGTTGTTGGTCATCAAAAATAAAACTCGGCCCTAAAAAACTTCCGCCTATCACAGCAAAGTTTGCCTGCTCAGAACGTTGGCTGCTGCAGATGGACACTCTAACGCTCGATATCAGCAGAACAACGAACCTCAACGCGTCCAATGCCATACGAACCATGTTGCGATACGCGTGCAACATGCCAACTTTTGGATATTCACAGGGAAACTTGTACGTGTTGCGGCCGGTGCTCAACGTGTACACAAAGGAAGAAGAGGTGTTCTGGGCATTTGCGCGCATCATGGACATGATAAACGTTTTTGGACCCATGAATAGGGACGTCGGTTTCCGGCTCAGCGGTATTCCAAAGTGGGTTACTGACGAGTTTACGACGTTCTCTCCGGACATGGACATGGAGTGGCTTCAAATAGCCATTCAGCTAAGATGGCTATACGTACTGTGGGGGCAGACGTGCGCGAATGTCGAGATTCAATGCGCGTTGATGGACTATGCCATCGGAGGTAGAATCAAGATGTACCAGCTGGCCGCCGCTATGATTCGCCGGTTCTACCCTAGGGTAGAGCACCACCAAGACACAATGCTCAAATTCAAATCTATTTTTGAAATTCAAATTGACACTTTGGAAGAAGTTGCATTCATTATTGCGTCCGCTGCTACACAATTCCCAGATGACATCTGCATTCAAAACCATAGCCGTTTCAGGCAACTTTGGCCTGGTTGAACACCGCCACGCCTGCCCGCCGGATTCTCCCGACCCCGACAACCTCGCCGACGATTCGCTCGTCACTATTTGTGAACCGCACGCGTTTGAGCACATGATTGCCAAGGAGGTGCCATCGGGTAAAGGATGCATGCAAACGGTTGCTGAAACGGTCAACCAGCCCTGCTACAACGCTACGGGGCCGTGCTTCATCGTCAACGCCTGCGCGCGTGCCATTCAGTACAACAACGTTTTTGCGGATCTGACGCATGTGCACTTCAACTCCAGTCACGGCATTGACTGCATTGGACACACGAAGCCTGGTGAAAACGCATCTTTTGCTGGAAACCCAACAGTGCCTTGGCACGTTCGATTCGAAGACAGCGTGGAAACCGTAAAAAAATGCATTGAAGATGGCATCGCGCGCGAAGTTTGGACAGGTGGCGTTGTGCTTTTTGATGTGCCTAACGACCGCGATTGGGTCAAGGCAGAGGAAGCAGTGAAACACATGTCGCTCGACACAAGTGCATGCAGCGACATTGCTTTCATCCTTATTCGCGACGACAAGCCCCGCATGGTGCCTTTTGCGCAAAAAAGTGGCCAATGGTGCTTTATGCTTTCCGACCGAGGCGTGTACAACTTCACTAAGCTGATGGAACATGCAATCGCCTCACCGCTCTTCCCCGAGCCGCCCCCTTCTTGGGGTGGTAAGTCCATGGTTTCGACATTCCTAGAAAAAGTTCTTGGGTGCAAGAAGCAGGCAATTCCCTCGCCAGCCGTGTACAACTTGAAGGCTCCAGGCGCAATTGTCAAGTGTTCTGACGGTTCGCCAATGACCTGCGTCACATCAGATCAATCCTCGCTATGTGATTTTACTGTGGGTGACACAACCGGCATTCGCATTCAATTCCCATCTGCAACGGCCTTTACGGTTCGCGCCATTGTCAAGATGGACGCAGAGATATCGCTGCAGCCGACCGGAATCCAAAATGCCATTGAGCTACAGGTGTTTAAGCTCATAGATGCGTTGCTCAGTGGTGACAAAACGAAGGGACGCCTTGCGTGGGCCGAGCTTAACGAGCCCGATGCTGTCATTCGGCGCAGCAAAGATCCCACGTGTACAACTAAATTGCCTATATATCGTTTCCTGGACATGGCGGTTAATGATTACGAAACGCAACACGTCAAAACTGTGACCCACTGCAGCCACGCTTCACTGGCGCGCAACAGTTCAATCGGACACTTAGGATGGCAGTAACCCTAAACCTTTTTCATGGCCGGATATCCGTAAAATTGTAAAATAATAAAATTGTCAGTAATGTCAGTGTGGGCTTCAGCTGTCGCGGAGATCCAGCGTGCACTCAAAATACCACCCGGAAAGTTTACGGTGAAAAAAATGAAAGGCGGAGAAGTGTTGCAGCTGCATGTTAAGCCTAACTACACTCTTGAATCCCAAAATGTCGAAAAGGTAGCGACGGTTGCGACCCCGAACAACCGAGACCCTCATGGAATTTGCATTGATTTTGCCGAATCAACAGTCGGCGTGATGTATGGCGACATTAAGTTGCGGCTGTTTCCAAGCAAACTAGATTGTATGCAATTAAACACCCAACATTGGGTTGACAGAGACCATGTTAATGCTTTTATTGAAATGTCAGACGTGCATCCGGTTATTCCTGACCTCGAAATGGATGACACAGGCGATTGCGTGGATATCACATCTACGGGACCTTTAATGTACTATTTCCCGACCAAAGGCGTCGATTTCAACGTAGAATTTCAATTCAGGGACAAGTGCTCTGTATTGAAATTGCATCAACCACGCGCTAAGCGCCGCCGGTTCAACCAAACTTAACTATGACGTGGTTGCGTGACCATCTCTCGCTAATAGCTATGTGTACTTCGTTTGCCGTCATTTTTTCTACAAAGCTGAGATCCAACCAGCATCGAGTGCACCTGCTGCATATGTTGATGTCCTTGTCGGCGCAAGTGTAAGTCGTAGCATACACACAGGGCTGCATGCAGTGGCAGCACGTGCGCCTCAGTTGCGGCGTGCTCTTGTACTGGCAGTGAACGCAGCAAAACATGTTTCCGTGGAATCTATCGTTTGTGATTTCCATCTTGCATGCGCATGACGCGCACAGCGAATACATTGTACCGTTAAGAGCCAGTATGTTTCCCAAAAGGTTGTGGCTGATCAACTTTCCTCTGGTGCACATATGCGCTTGCTGATATTTCCAGTAACTCTTTGCACTGGACTCCTTGTGCGTAGTTTTCTCCACTTTTCTGCCGCAATAAAGATCCTCTGTGTAGTCATCGTACAGCACTTTGTGGTTGCCTTTAGCCCAAGCCGTCTTTGACGCAGAAGCTGCGTCAACAATGAACCCGCGCAACTGCTTGCAACAAATGCACATGTACATGTCCGCCGAAGCGCAGTTGTTGCGCAGCGCGTTTTTTTGCATTTCGTAAATGTGCCTTGGTAGAGCAAAAGTCTCTGCTGACAGGTGCGCAAACCACGCGTGCGCAAATTCGTGAGCTTTGTATTGCTCCACAGTGCTTATAGACGTGAATAAATTGCGAGTGAAAGTTCTCTGGCGACATTTCCACCCCCCTTCCTTGTGCGCGCGATGCAACTCGTCAACGATGCCGCCGTGAATCCCCAACGCGCGAGCGGATTCTACAATGCAATCTCTCGGCAGCTTTCGTATTTTCTGATAAACATTGTAGCGCGCTGGATAGGAGGTGAACGGCTCCGGGGACAATTGTACGTTGCGCATGATGGCCAAAAAATCGCTCAGAATACTCTTCCACGACGGAAAAGGCTGCGTGCATTTGAGCCCTTTTGTTGCACTGGCAGTGGCAACAACGCCACTGAACGGGTCGTTTGTGTCAATTTTTCCGAACACAACCGCGCGCATCGAATTTGATTGCGAGATAACGTTCATGCGAAATTGGTGCCACGGGTACACCTCGTCGAGGGTGTCTTGAAGCGCAGGGACTTGCGATATCGAATAAATGATGTATTCTTTGATCGCAGTAAACATGATCTGTTGATGGCCCTGTCGAATCCATGCCGACAAATGCGCCGCAGTGATTGGGTTCCAGACAAAATGCTTGTACAATATTCTTTGCACATCAAAGGCCGCCCGTTTTTCCGCGTGCTTATAATTTCCAGACAAGAAACAGTACAATACATGCATCATGCATTTGTAAACGTCTTGATCGTTTAAAACGTAATTCGAGACAATTTCCTGGAAATTCCGAATGCTGCACCGCATGGGCCATGCCTTGCTAAATACGTGCACCAAAGGGTCCACGTTCCGGAACGGCGTTTTGCCCACAGCAAAGGAGCACATTGTGATCTTGTTCAAGAAATTTGGCAGCAAATTGTCCGTCATTACGGGCGTTCCGCATTTGAGTATCATTGACACAACCTCCTTGATTTCAGCTTCTGCCATTGGTGCCGGGTGCGATTCAATGTGAACCACAACTGGTATTAAATCTATTTCGTAATCTGGAAGCAGCATCATTATTTTCTTCAAAGTGATGTCTTGCGCCTTTGGCTCCCACGGTTTCCACAAGCTTGCGGCAACCTTTTCTTCGCATATTTTGGCAGACATTAATTTGGTTTCGGTCAACTTGAATGGGCGACACCAGAGCTTGCATGCTTCAGCGTCGCCCGTCGCGCTAAAAAAGGCCCAGGTTTTGTTTCATTTTCACCCGGAGTACGCAGCTTGGTCTGTCGAAACACACGAACACCACCTTCGGAATGTTGCGTATACGCGCTTTTGGTGTGAAGCACAACCGGCATGGTGAGCCCGCTGAATCCGTTTTGGCTGACTATGCAGTCTCTTATGTCGTACTCTCCATCAACGCCAACCAAATTGTAATACGACGCAATTGTCGTGTGCTCGGCGGGAGGCTTACCAAGCGCTTGGTAGCGGTAGAATATGCGTGCAATTTCGTACCTGCGACACATGATGCACATCTGCCTTGGCCCTTCCAAGCTTTCACGTTCCTGCGACGGGAGCTTGAACTCGCGAAGCACAAATCCGGTGCAATTGACGCACTTTAAGCCCTGGCACTGGTCGTCGTTGATGCAGTTGCGTTCCGATCCAACTGGCTCGCGCAAATAAGTTTCCTCGTAAGCCCGAGGCACGCATTCAAGCTGTGGCTGGGAGCTCCCTGGCTTGCAATGCTGATTGTATATCTCAATCAAGTCGTCCATGTGCTTGAACTCGTACACTTGCCTTGGCTCTCCAACTAGCATTTCGTCGGGAAAGTCGTCAACATCAGGCGACCGCGGACGTTTGCGTCCCTGCGTGGACGTCATTGCGCTGTCACCCATAATAAATCTTAAAATGATAGATCTAAGGCTGTTGAGCGTCTTCTGAGCAAGGAATTGGGCTGGTCACTTTCTTCGTCGTCGCCGCTGTCGCTTTTTTGAGTTGTTTTTGTTTCATTTTGCGAAGACTTTGACTCGGAGTGCGTTTTGGCACCCTTAAGAGAGGTCGTGTACATGTAAAAAATCAGCACTCGGCAGAGATCGCCAATAATGTCAACCAGAAATGCCCACTGGGCCTCGGGCATGTAATCGGTGCACCCGTATCGTATGCAAGGCTGTATGCTTTTAATAGAGTGAACGTTGTCCAGTGCAAATAACTGGTAACAGTTGACCTTCGTGCTTTCCCGGCACCAGCTTTTAGGGTTGTACCAGTAAGATTCTGTAGATGCCGCTCCACCCTGGCACGGCTCTGTCGCTACGGTCGATCTGCCAAACATTTGAGCAAGCGAAGCGTCAAACTGCGCCTCCGTTGTTGTGCGCAAGAGGCAGTTTTCGCATGCTTCCGACCACGACGTGAACATGCCTAGAAGAACTCCGCAGCTAAGCATACAACATATTGTTGATACCATTCGCTTATTTGGATCTGGCTTAGTTTGCACAATGACGACCGATAACACTGCCAGTACAACCCGAATCGTATCTAAGGCTATCGCAGTGCTCATGAGGTTATTTTCTGTAGTGCTACATGTGTAGTATTGTGAACCAGCAAGTATTCCCCAACACAATACGGAGCCAACTGAGACTGCGACAAGCACAGTAATATAACTGCGTGTTAGCAATGAATCCACCATCCTTTTTGTTTATTTACTTTAAGTACTACTATCAACAGATGCGGCTTCTGCGTCGGTTTTTCGGCGACGCTTTTTTGCGCGGTGTGATGTCGCTTTTGGTGCTTCCTTCGGCGTTTCAGCTTCTTCATTGGTGTCAACTAGCATTACCTCAACGCCCTTTTCGTTTTTTTTTGCGGTAGCGTTCGTGTTTTTTTCTAAAGGACGAACTGCTGGTTCTGCTCCGCACGAAAACTGAATCACGTCCGGTGAGAGGATCTTGCGTCGCACTGCTCGAAGAACCATCACGTGCTTGGCGTTGCTTGTTTTCGCGACAACAATTGATCTCAAATAGGTGCAATTCTCGCCGCTCATGGTAGACACGCCGTCCTGAGAATTACTCACGCTCTCGTGCAAGTATCGATGCTCCGTAAAATTTCCGTCGAGATAGGCTTTGATAGTCATGCTCAAAACATCATAACCATGCTTCTTCATGTAATGAGCCCCACATTTGTCTCCCATTGTCCAATTTTCAGTCAACTGCAACTTTGTATTTTCAGTTCCAAAGACGTGATTGTGCAGCTCCCGATTTGTGTCATGTGCCGTAGTCGCGCGTAGGTGACTCATCCTCCTTGGTTAATCGCATTAAATAGGTGATGTCCGCAAAAACGCATTACAATTCGGTTGCCTCTGGTATTGACAAATCAATACAAAAAGAACGCCGCGAGGCTCACAACGCGGTAAAGTCTGCTTGCATCAAAGAAGCGTTGTTTCTAGCGGGAGTTGGCCCCAGCATAACTGTTCTGGACTTAGCGTGCGGAAGGGGAGGAGATTTGCCAAAATTTAGGGGATACAACGTAAACTACCACGCCGTTGACATTGCAGATCGTGCTTTGAACGAGGCCGAGCGACGCTTTGGTGAAATGCAAATGTCGGGAACATTTAATTCTTACTTGGGCGATGCGGCGGCTGTAGATCTCCCCTTGGAAGGCAATGCTGACATCGCAATCGTCAATTTTGCGCTGCATTATTTTACAGATTCGAAAGAACACTGCACGCAGCTAATCAAAAACGTTGCAAAATGCTTGAGGCCCGGGGGCGTGTTCTGTGGCATTTACACGAGGTCTATGTGCGTGTTTAACAGTCCATACACCAGCGCTACCCACTGGCCCACCGAAGGAGAATTTATTGCACAGCCATGGGGACGACGCTACATGTTTAGCATGCCGCCTTTTGTGTCCAGCGAAGAATTTATGGTACCGATGAACAGCATCATTGATATTGCTTACAAACACAAATTGTATTTACTCAAAAACAGAGGAATTGCAGAGTACGCTGCGGCTTCAATGATACCGTGCGAACATATTGATCCTATGTATGGAGTTTTTATGTTTACTCGGGTTTAAAACTACCGTATTCTATGTTCAACTCTGCAGTGAATGGGTAAGACGTGCCTTGTTCTACGTGCTCGGCCACGTTCGGGCACCCTTGGAAGTGCAGCTCCAGGTCCTGTAAATTGCTGAAAGGTATTTGGGAAAGAACTGAACTGTTGAGCTCGTCAATAACTCGGTTGACTACAGAAGACGCAACCTTCACCCACTTCTCCTCGCGCAACTTCTCGTTTGGCACCGAGATGCCCAATTGCTCCCAATTCTTCTCGATGATATTCAGAACAACATGATCTTTACCTACGTAGAAATACTCCTCGCCGGGAAACGGAATGATGTTGTCCCAAAGCGACTTCATGCTCGTCAGGTGACCGTACTTTTGAACCAAACGGTCCTCTACGGCAGAGGTGGGAGCATAGTGAGAAACAGTCTGGCGGTTGTATTCTGAAGGAAGAAAGTTAATCAAGGGAGCAAATCCTTCAGGCACAGTGTACTGCTCGTTCACGCTTGTCAACCAGCCATGAGAGTTGCTGACTCCGGCTTCGCGATAGTTTGTGCCGCCGCCTTGCGGAGAGCGCGAGTTAAACAAATTGGCGCTGCACATTACATCAATGGGCACGTTCGAACCTATTGCGTTTGTGCTGATGTTGCGCACAATCACGTTTCCTTCTGGAAGATGCTTTGCAATATCGGCGAGCCGCATTGTCTTGCCGTGCACCAGGTCATCTTTAGTGAAATTCTCGCGAACCATAAAACGGACGGAGCCGTCACGGCTGGCGCTAGTAAGCTGGTCCCCGGTGTTACGTTTGTGCGGGTGGGCTTCTTCGCCGCCAGCTGGTTGTGTTGAAGAATTGTCATGATCATCGTCATCACCCTCTTCGTGAAGGGGCGGCACAACTGCATCGGCAATAACGTTTTCCTCTCTGACCATCGACATGTTTACACTGTGCACGTGATAGTTAAATAGTTCCTCGTGGCTATTAAAGCTGCCCATCGGCTGGATGATATGGACGCATGGTCCAGTATAGCCATGTGTGTGTTCTACACGGCGGCCGTTTGGTCCGCCCACGACCAAGTACCTAACATCCAGGGGCTTCTATACGGCGCAGTTGCACTTGTTGTTGTTCAAGTTTCGTTCTCCTTGCGTTACAGATCAAAAGCATTGCACTGGCTGACATTGGCTGCAATGGTGCTCTTCTGCACTGCTATCATTTGGTGGCTATCCGTGGATTCAGATCCATGGTATAACGGATTGACGGGTGGTCCAGACATTGTTTTGTACACGTCTCTTGCCGCATGGTTTGCAGCAAGCGTGAGAAAATTTAAGATTGCTGCGCATTCTTACGAGCATTTGTGGGACAAGGTGCACGTCATGCGAATTTGTATATTGCGCTGTGTATTGGTGTTTCCGTTTGGTAGCGCAATATACTATGTGAGAGCCATAATCGACCTCCTTAAGGCCCCGGGAGCCCCTAGTATAGTAAGCAGCACCTTGGAATCCAATTTCAACCGCACAAAGTGCGCTGCCATAGATGCCGCTGACGACATGAAATACGAGCTATATGACGTCACGCCATTTTCTCTCGAATGTATTGGAGAAGTATGGGAACGGCTGCGAATTAATATTCTTGTTATCAGTCAGTTATACATATCGTTTGTCCTAATTGTCGAAATTCCTTACTGGTTACACAGAGGGCTCGACGCCAAGTGTGGCGGTGCGGCATCTGCAAAACGCAAAGAAATATGCGCAACACTCTACTGCGTTCACTGCATTGCACTTTTTTTTGGTGCTACGTCGGCGTTAAACGAGATTGAAGAATGGATGATACTAGACACAGCGCCAGCGGTGCTACTTACAATAGCATGCGTTTCACATGCAGCGCTTGCTGTTGTTCAAGCTTCTGGGAGAAAAATTCGGGTTGTTCCGTTTGTCCAGGAATGCACAGACGTCGAAAAAGACGAAAACCTCAAATTGTGATTAGCTGCCACATGCAATGCCGTTTCCGTCCATGCATTCATTGCCTGATATGTAAACAACAGCAGTAATGTAAGTTGCAACAACTCCCAAAACACAAAGCAGAAATAGAACTCCAGAGCAAATTCCTAGACCAATGTGTTCATCTTTTTCGGAATAAACGCTAAACGCAGCGTTAAAGAAACATGTCAATAATACAAAACCCCAGTGAAGCGCAATTGCAACATTCCATTTTAGAACAGATATTCCAACACCAAAAGCTCCCAGGAATATCTGCATCAATAACGCTGTTGTCTGTGAGTATCGCCGATAGGAACAGGGATCAGTTTCAAGCAGTGTAGCCCAGTTGTACTCGCACATGCACTGAGATTTGCGACAAAAGCCATGACCGCAATCGTCGTCGGACGTGCAGCTCACTGAGGGTTCCACCGCCGCACGCGGGGTAAATGGGTACTTCTCAGTGGCGCTGCGCGCGGCACAGGCGCCGACAAGGATAAGAACAACGATTAGGCGTGTCATTTCAAATAATGAAACACACTGTGCTCATTCAAATTTGAATTCTACGTGTTTCGTAAACGCAGCGATTGTAGGACTCTGAATATTGCCATAATAGACGCTACCGTGCCCACGCCGAGAACTGTTTTGCTGGCGTACTTAGATGCAACCATCGCCTTCACTTCCGGCGTCGGAGCTTGAGTTGGGCTGCGGGTTGGTACAACTACGGGTGCAACATCCGTGTCTGTGATTGTTTCAGGTTGAACTGTTGCGGGTACAGTCGGCGCTGGCGTCGGTGTTGGAATGCATTCGGTCTGAAACACTTTTTGATCAGTCCATTTGCCAGTAGGACATAGATTGCAGGATATTTGACCGGCTTTGTTTTGGTACTCGTTAACGTTGCACACATAGCACGCCTCATTTTCCCTGCTGGATGCGTCAAACAGGTAATTTCTGTATTTTCCCGCTGCACATTTTGTACAGCTCGTGCTGCTAGCGTTGTTCTGATACTCTCCTATCTCGCATACAGCACATAAAAGCTCTCCTTGTTCACTCGAGTACTTTCCCGCGGGACAATTTTCGCACTTAACGACGTCTTTGTACTGGCCGGCTGGGCATTCAACGCACCAAGGAGTCTGTGAAGTCGCACCAAGACGCCTTGCGGTCGAATTTGCACCATTTAAAGGGGCCGCTGTAGTTGACGGTGTTGGCGTAGGTGCCGCTTCAGACGCGGGAACTGTCAAATCACGCACGTATTCACCCGTGCACGATTTGCACGACGTTTGGCTGGTGTCCGGTTGGTATTCGTATGTAGAGCATTCGGTGCATGCATCTGTTCCTTTTGCAACCTGATATTTACCCGGAGGGCAAGATTTACACTCAGTTTGTGCATCAATGTCTTGGTATTTCCCTGCCGAACATTCGTAGCAAGTTGCATTTTGACCAAATTTGCCTATTGGGCAATTTTTGCAAGTTATCATTCCCAGCTGATCTGTATATCTACCGCTGGGGCACGCATCGCAACTTGTGTGCTGTCCAAATTTTCCCTTGGGACATTCGTGGCATTCTATCTCTTTTTTAGTAAATTTTCCGGCTGGGCACCTATTGCACTCGCTCATGCCTTGCTGCGGCTGTGCTGTGTTATTGCCGCATTTTTCGCAAGTAGTGTTACCCGCATTTTGTTGAAATTTTCCCACGCCACATGCGGTGCAAAAAGTTTGGCCTGCAGTGTTTGTGTATTTACCCGGAGGGCAGTTTGGACACTCTTCTTCGCTGACGCGGTCTCCATACTTACCTGCCGGACAATCCTGGCAGTCAGCTGATCCTGTACTTTGGTCATATCTTCCTTCCGGACAGCTAGCGCACGTAGTCGAGCTACGTGAAAATTTCCCATCAGGGCAGTTTTTGCAGTGTACTTCGCCTGCTTTATTTGATGTTGACCCGGGGGGACAAAGTGTGCAATTGATTGACCCTGTCAAATTTTGAAAATACCCTGCTGGGCAGTCTACGCATTGCGGATGAGAATTCTGAGTGTCTGCATGTGCCTTGCTTTTCCCGGGTTTGCACGCAACGCACGCGAGGCCCGGGACCGGTGCCAAGACATTTTGTCTTTCCGTGCCGGCACGGCAGAACTCGCAATCTGTGCCGCTTTGCAATGGCGTTTTTCCAGTTGGGCAGGCAATGCATGACGATTGCCCAGTGTTGTTTTGATATCGACCAACGGGGGCCCGTTCACAAAACGCGCACGTTACGATACTTGTTTGGGCAGGTTTTGCGTATCTTCCAGCAGGGCATAGCTGTCCATTGCACGCCGCTGCTCCACTGTCTGACTGGTATTTCCCTGGTGGGCATTCATTACATATGTGAAGCGAAGTTTGTGCTAAATTTCCATAATGTCCACTTGGACACTCTGTTCCTTTGCACGTGTGTTGGCCGAATTGATCAGAGTATTTTCCAGACGGGCACGGTTTGCAGTTTGCTTCTGTTGCAGATGCGGCTCCCACAGTTGGGCTGTAATAACCTTTTTCGCACCCATTTGATGAAGTTGCGTTTTCTCCGTAGCCATTGATATCAATTCCAACCCCTGTCGAATACAACCCCGCCTTTACGAACTCGCATGGGCTGGCGTTGTCAACGGCCGTCTTTCCAGCTGGACAAGGTTTGCACAATGAAGCCCCATACAGAGACTGTGTTTTGGAGGGGCACGTTTTGCAGTTGTTTGTTGTTTGATCGTCGGACTGGTATTTCCCAGGCGCACATTTGTCGCACTGCAGTCTAGTTTTTGGTGCATTGTTGGGCAAATGCGTCCCTTTGTCGCACAAGGCAGCGTGGCAATATGTGCTAGCTTCAGACTCCGTGTATCGCCCTTGTGCACATGGGGTACATTTGCCATGACCCCAAATTGATGATGCTGTGCCTGGTTGGCATGCACTGCAGGAGGAGGACCCTTTTGCAGAAAAATACCCTGGTCCGCATGATGGGCACCAATTGTAATATTTGTCGGTGTTTCGGTATTTTCCCGCTGGACATTTTTTGCAAAAGGCCTGGCCAGACTGATCCTGATACTGACCAGAACTGCACTTTGAGCACCATACATAACCTATGAAAAAAGGCCAATCCATAGGTTGGTATTCACCGCGAGGACAATCATCGTAATGTGGAAACGTGTCCCATCCGCGTCTCCGCCCACCAGTGTAGAATCCTGTCCTACCGCACCACGTTCCTGGTGGTGCAACGCACGCTGGAAATCCTCGCCGCCGCCGCCGCCTGTCCCAAAAATAACCATTGCACCCAGTCAACAATAAAAGCGTGCATAATATACGCATACGATTAAATTTCGCTTCTTATATAGTACAGCAATTCATTAATTGGATGTCAGACATATTGCGCGGAAGATGTATGCATCGAGATTGTTCTTGCATGATGATGTGTAGCAAAGGCACAAATGGGATGTGTGAATG
>Ga0160423_10003576_pt1 | contig 12905 bp, 11 predicted proteins | sample CRUFie14St8metaG_FD_108191 | JGI IMG/M metagenome (GOLD analysis project Ga0160423, IMG submission 108191) | Marine microbial communities from the Costa Rica Dome - CRUD Field 142mm St8 metaG | ecosystem: Environmental > Aquatic > Marine > Oceanic > Photic zone | place: Costa Rica: the Eastern...
AAAGAACTTTTCTTTTCCCCCAGTATAGATTTATTAATTTCCAAATTTTTTCTTGTATTTTCATCTATTTCTAAAAATGATTTTTTTTTCTCAACAACAGGTCTCTTCAGACTTAGATTAGTACCTATTTTAGTGATCTCTATATAATCTAAAATGGCTCCCAAAGAACCAATCATTGAGTATGTAAATTTACCAAAACTACTTAAGCTTCTTACACCATAATGACGATAAAGTTTGTTTTTAGAATTGATCGAGTTAAAACTTGAATCCGATAAAATAGTTAATTTAGTGTCTTTTTTACTCAAATTTATTTTTGTTTTTTCATAAAATGAATTTGAAACTAATACTTCACTTGGATTAATTCTAGCAATGTAAGAAGAAACTTTATCACTTGATGTTGATGACGTTATTACTTTACCTGTTGAAATATCAGCCCAACTAATTGAAATATCACCTCTCAAATCATTTATAGATAGCAGAAAATTGTGTGTTTTAGCTCCAATCAAATTATCTTCTAAAATTGTCCCTGGTGTAATTACTCTCACAACCGCTCTGTTAACGATTGACTTATAGCCTCTTTTTTTTGCATCTTCAGGTGTTTCAGTTTGCTCACAAATAGCAACGTTTATCCCTTTTTTTATTAGTATTTCAATATATCTATCAGATGAATGATGCGGTACTCCACACATTGGAATATCTTTTCCTTTCAATTTTCCCCGTTTAGTTAGTGTAATGTTTAAGATATCACTAGCTAAATATGCATCATCAAAAAAAAGTTCATAAAAATCCCCCATTCTAAAAAATAATAAAACATCTGAATAATCACGCTTTATTTTAATATATTGTTCCATAAGTGGAGTTATATTATTTTGGGATTTCATTTTAAAATTTTCAAGTTTTAGTTATCAATCGTTCCTGTAAAAATTTGATTTTTGTAAAATCAAATACATTTTAATTATAAGAATTAAAAATCATGCGTTTCTTTCAGAAATCATTTTTCCTATAAGTTGAGCAGTGTAATCTACTATTGGAACTATTCTACCATAGTTAAGTCTAGTTGGACCTATAACACCTACAGCACCAATAATTTTACTTTTACTATTTGTATATGGAGATAATACCAATGATGATTCTGATAGAGAAAATAATTTATTCTCTGAGCCAATAAAGACTCTTACACCCTCACCCTCTTCTGTTAAATCTAATAAATGTTCTAAATCTTTCTTTTTTTCTAAATCATCAAATAGAATTCTTATTTTCTCTATTTCTTCTTGATTTTCTAGATCACCTATTAAATTAGATCTACCTCTTATTATTAACCTATCACGCCCAGAGATAACATCAGGAGCCCAAGCAGCTACCCCAGATTTTATGAGTTTGTGAGTAATTTTATCTAAGTGGTTTTGGTTTTTTTCTATTTCTTCAGTTATTACTTTTCTAATTTCAGAAATAGTGTGACCAGACAGTATGGAATTTAAAAAATTTCCTGCCTCTCGCATAATACTTGAATTTAGACCAACTGGTGGTTTAAAAAATCTATTTTCCACCTGTCCATCAGTAGTAACTAAGACTACTAATGCTCTATTTGTAGATAAAGAAACAAACTCTATGTGTTTTATTGAAGACTCTATCTTAGGTGCTAAAACCAAACTGGCTCCAGAAGTTAATCCTGATAGGATCGATCCAACTCTATCCAATATAGGATGAATTTCGTTTTCGTTTCCTTTAATAGAACCTTCTAATTCTCTCTTTGTTTCTTTGTTCATATCAGAAATTTCTAATAAACCATCAACAAAAAGCCTTAAACCCGTATGTGTTGGAATTCTACCAGATGATATATGTATACTTCCTAGCAAGCCACTTTCTTCTAGATCTTGCATAATATTTCTTATTGTTGAGGAAGAAAGATTATTTCTTAAGTTTTTTGCCAATGTTCTAGAACCTACTGGTTCTCCAGTATTTAAATATGTTTCTACTAAGCATCTGAAAATTTCTTTGCTTCTATTAGTAAGTTTTTCAATTTCCGATTTTTTTTTCATTTTAAATTTGTTGAGATTATTATATTTACTATCTGTTAAATTATATTTTAAAAAATTAATTATGAGTATTTAAATTATGCGACCATCAAAAAGAAATTTCAATCAAATAAGATCTGTTTCAATAAAAACAAATGTAATTAAAAATGCAGAAGGTTCTTGCATAATTAAATGCGGAAATACTGAAATTATCTGCACTGCTACAATTGAAGAAAGTGTCCCTCACTTTATGAGAAAAACTGGACTTGGTTGGGTAACCGCAGAATATGGTATGTTGCCTAGATCTACTAATAGTAGAATGAAACGAGAATCATCTAGAGGAAAACAAGGTGGTAGAACTTTAGAAATTCAACGGCTTATTGGTAGATCACTTAGAACATGCGTTGACCGATTATTATTAGGAGAAAGGCAAATAATAATTGATTGTGACGTAATTCAAGCTGATGGAGGAACAAGATGTGCAGCCATAACAGGGGGGTGGGTAGCACTTAAATTGGCAACTATTTATTTAATAAAAAATCAAGTAATTAAAGATGACCCAATAGTTAATCAGGTTGCTGCTATCTCATGTGGTATTTTTAATGAAAGCTCCATTTTAGATTTAGATTATGAAGAAGATTCAAATGTAAATACAGATGCAAACTTTGTTTTAAATCAAAATAACGAAATAATTGAAATACAAGTTTCTGCTGAGAAAGAACCCTTCTCTTACAAAAACTTTGAAGAATTATTCCAACTTTCAAAAAAAGGCATTCAAGAACTATTAAATTTTCAAAAAAAGGCAATAGAAGATGAACATTTTTCCTGAAAATAAATTACTTATAGCAACACATAACACAGGAAAGTTAGAAGAATTTAAATCTTTATTAAAAGATTTAGATTTAAAGATTTTATCATCAAGAGATTTAAATCTCGATGAGCCAAATGAAACAGAAAATACATTTATTGGAAATGCTAGAATTAAATCAAAAATCTCTTGCTTGCAAAGTAATTTACCATCATTAGCTGATGATAGTGGTTTACAAGTACATGCACTAGGAAATAAACCTGGAGTTTATACCGCGGATTGGTCATTCACCGATAAAGGTAGAGATTTTAAAAAAGCTATGCATAGAGTATGGAATGAACTTATTGAAACTAAAAAGCAAGAACCTTTTACAGCAAATTTTATTTGTACACTTGTTTTAACTTTTCCTAATGGAAATGAGGAAATTTTTGAAGGGATTGTTAATGGAACTATAACTTGGCCAATACGAGGGAGAGATGGACATGGATATGATCCTATATTTATTCCAGACGGTCATAAAAGAACTTTTGGAGAGATGACTAATTTTGAAAAAAATAAAATTAGCCACAGAAGTATCGCTTTAAAAAAATTTATATCCTTTTATATGAATAGGATCAATTAATGGAAACTAATCAAATTTCTATATACTTTCATTGGCCATTTTGTGAATCAAAGTGTCCATATTGTGATTTCAATAGCTATGTAAGAAATAAAATAAATCATAAAGAATGGTTAAATGCATATCTAAATAATATAGATTTTTGGAAAGAAAAATTAGACAACTCTGTTATTAGATCCATTTACTTTGGTGGAGGTACTCCAAGTTTAATGAACCCACATTATTTATCTCTAATTCTGGAAAAAATATATAAAAACTTCTCTTTATCTAAAGACATAGAGATATCACTTGAAGCAAATCCAAGTTCTGTTGAAAAAAAGAAATTTAGAGACTTTTCTTTGGCTGGAATCAATAGAATTTCAATTGGTGTTCAATCTTTTTATGACATTGATCTTAAATATCTAGGAAGGAAACACAGTGCAAAAGATGCATTAGCTGCAGTTGAAATAGCTAATAGTGAATTCGTCAATGTGAATTTTGATTTGATATATGGTAGACAATTTCAAAAATTAATGGACTGGGAAAAGGAGCTTAATTTTGCCCTATCATTAGGTAGTCAACATTTATCACTGTACCAACTAACTATTGAAAACGGTACTGCTTTTAAAAATCTTTTTAATGCTGGTAAGTTAAGAGGTTTGCCTAACCAAAAATTATCAAAAGAATTTTTTGTGGTTACTAATAAATTATGTAAAAAAAATAGTTTTAATCAATATGAGATTTCAAATTTTTCTAAAGAAGATTTTCAGTGTTTTCATAATTTAAATTACTGGAAATGTGGTAATTTCATTAGTATAGGTCCTGGAGCTCATGGCCGTTATATTTTTAATTGTTCGAGATATTCCTACGAAAACATAAATAACCCTGAAAATTGGTTGAATAAATCAATAAAAAAGAAAATTCCGATACAGCAAAATAAAAAACTTTCGAAGCTAGAACAGTTTGAAGAATTAATTATGATGGGTCTTAGAATAAATGAGGGAATTAATTTAAATTATATAAATGAAAAATTAGGTATGAATTTAAATAGTGAAAAATTAAAATATCTAAAAGAATATAAATTTATCAGCTTAAAAAACAATAGATTAAAGTTGTTATTAAAAGGTAAATTAGTCTTAAATAAAATAATTCAAGAACTTTTAGTTTAAAATGATTTTTTCAAAATATTGCAAATTTTTTCTAATTCCTGATTATCGTTAAATAAAATATTAACTTTACCTGATTTTTTCTTACTATCACATAAAATTTTTACCTTGAATTTTAAATGTGCGGTTAACGTATCTTCCAACTCCTTAGTATTAATATCTTTTTTATTTAAAATAGGTTTTTTTTCAAAAGTCTCTGTTTTTTTTCTCTTTGTTAAAAGTTCAGTTTGCCGAACTGATAATCCCTTTTTAACTACTAAATAAGCAAGATTTATTGGATCATCACAGTTTAATAATGATCTAGCATGTCCGGAAGTAAGATCGCCTGTTTTAATTAAATTCTTTACTTCGACTGGCAAGGACAATAATCTTATTAAATTAGAAATATAAGGTCTTGATTTTCCAACTAAATTTGATATTTTTTCGTGGCTATAATCAAATTCTTGTACTAATCTAAAATATCCATCAGCTTCTTCTAGTGGTTTTAACTCCGACCTTTGTATATTTTCAATGATTGCAATTTCTATCACTTCTTGATTAGAAAGATTTTTAACTATTACAGGTATCTCATGTATTTGTGCAAGTTGTGCTGCTCTCCATCTTCTTTCACCCGCAACAATAATGTAGTTATCATCACTTTTTTTTATAACCAGAAGTGGTTGTAATATGCCTTTATCAGAAATTGTTCTTGCAAGTTCCTTGAGCTCCTCAGAATTAAAGTACTTTCTTGGTTGGTCAGGGTTAGGTTTAATATACTCAATTGGTAAATATAACTGATCACTATTTTTGCTATTTTCATTGTTAATTAAAACTTCATCGTCAGAAATAAAAGATGATAATCCCCTTCCTAATACTTTCTTTTTTTTCAAGTTAATGCTCCTTTAGAAAAATATCTTTTCTCTCGATTAAAAAATTCAGCAGTCAATTTTTGATATGCAATTGATCCTAAACATTTTTGATCATACAAAACACCAGGTAATGAAAAAGATGGGGCTTCACTTAATTTTACATTTCTGGGTATTATAGTTTTAAAAACTAAATCATTTAAAGTTGACCTTACATCTTCTTCTATTTGTAAGGATAAATTATTTCTTTTATCATACATTGTTAATAATACTCCTAATATTTTTAATTCCTTGTTAAGAGTATTTCTTATCTCCTTGATGGTAATCATAAGTTGAGAAAGTCCCTCCAATGCAAAAAATTCAGTTTGTAAAGGAATAATTATAAAGTTGGATAAAACTAATGCATTTACTGTAAGCATATTTAAAGCAGGTGGACAATCCATAAAGACATAGTCAAAGTTAGGGAGATCAACCATAGTGTTTTTGAAACTATTCTTTAATATGGATGCCTTTTTTTCAATTTCTGCTAAATTCATATCTATAGATGATAGATCTTGATTAGCTGGCATAATAAAAAGATTTTCTATGTTTGTTTTTTTAATCACATTTTGAATGTTCTCATTAGCAATAAGTACATCATAAGAACTTAATTTCCTCTGCTCCAAAAGAATTCCAAGACCAGTTGAAGCATTTCCCTGTGCATCTAGGTCAAGAATCAATACCTTTTTGCCTGAAGCTGCAACAGTTGTTGCAAGGTTCAGAACTGTAGTAGTTTTGCCAACACCACCTTTTTGATTAACTACTGATATAAAGGTTGGAGCTTTGTTATGTTTTTTATCTTGTTCTTGCACAGGTTAATTTCCTTATTTTCAAAATAAAAGAATTATTATCTATTATATTTGTAATTTTTTCTATCTCATAGTTCCATTTTTTTTTTGAAATTATGATTTCTTCTGTAAAGTTTACCCCCTTAGGAAAAAGGGCAGTTGTGTCTCTATTCTGGTGTTTATAACTTATTTTAAGAAGATGGTCTAATTTACCAAATGCTCTTGAAGTTATTACATCTGCTTTTTGAGGAATAATTGACTCGACATTTTTTGACAATATTTCCACATTTAATCCAATTTTATTTACAACCTCATTTAAAAAAAAAGCTTTTTTTTTATTTTTTTCAACTAAAACAATTTTTAGATCGGGCTTAAGCTCTTTCGAAATAAATGCTATCACAAGACCAGGGAAACCGGCTCCAGAGCCAAAATCGAGCCATTTTTTAGCCTTAGGGGGTAAATATAACCAGAGTTGAGCACTGTCAAGGAAATGCCTATTCCAGGATGTGCTTATAGATTTTCTAGACACAAGATTAATTTTTTTGTTCCAGCTGATAAGCATATCATAATATACACCTAGCAAATCACATGTTTCACGTGAAACGCATATTTTGTTTAAAAGAATATCATAATTAAGCCGATTTTTTAACATAGCTATTTTGTAAAAGATTTTTTTCTCTTTGAAATAACCGCTTTCTTTTTATGTGTAAATTTAAAAGCGTCATAGCTGCAGGAGTTACCCCCTCTATTCTGGAAGCTTGCAGTAAATTCGTAGGTCTTATTAATTCAAGTTTTGTAAGAATTTCATTTGATAGGCCTTTAATCTTTTTATACTCCAGATCATTTGGAATTTTTATTGATTCATATTTTTTTATTGCTTCAACCTCTGCTTTCTGTCTGTCTATATAAACCTCGTATTTGGCAATATTTGACAACTGATTAATTACCCTAAAATCAACATTCACAACATCAGGCCATATAAGCTTCATCTTCTCTATATTTTCAGGTGATTGGCCTAGGAGATCAAAAGCAGTCCTCTTCTTGCCATCTTTTTTAACTTTTAATCCAATTTTCTCAGCTTGATTTGGACTTATTTTCAATGATTTAAAGAGAATCATGGCGTCCTTTATGTCTTGCATTTTATTTTGGAAAAGCTTTTTTCTTAAGCTGCTAATTGTTCCCAATTTCAATCCTGTGTTTGTAAGCCTTTGGTCTGCATTGTCAGCTCTTAATAAAAGTCTGAATTCCGCTCTAGAAGTAAACATTCTATAGGGTTCTAAAACTCCCTTAGTAGTAAGATCGTCTATCAGCACACCAATATAGCCTTCGTCTCTTCCTATAATGAAAGGATTTTGAGATTTTAAATATCGATATGCATTAATGCCAGCTATTATTCCTTGGGAAGCTGCTTCTTCATATCCAGTTGTTCCATTTATTTGACCTGCAAGAAAAAAACCGTTTACTTTCTTTAACTCCAATGACTGTTTCAGAGATCTTGGATCAACATAATCATATTCAATTGCATATCCTGGTTGAAGTATTTGGACTTTCTCTAACCCTTTTATGGTAGATAAAAATTCTAATTGTGTTTTTTCTGGTAAAGATGTTGAAATTCCATTTGGATATACAACGTTTGAATTCAAACCCTCAGGCTCCAAAAAAATCTGATGACGATCTTTATCTGAAAAACGATGGACTTTGTCCTCAATAGAAGGGCAATACCTGGGCCCCTTCGAAGAAATATTTCCATTAAAAATTGCTGATTTTTGAATGTTCTCTCTTATTATTTTGTGTGTTTCGCTGTTTGTATAGGTAATATAGCAATCTATTTGTTCTAAATTAACTTTGGTTGTTAAAAAAGAAAAGAAAACAGGTTCAATATCTGCTTTTTGTTTTTCAAGCTCTTTCCAATTGATAGTTTCTGCCAGAAGTCTCGGAGGAGTTCCCGTTTTTAATCTGCCCATAGGCAATTTCAAATCATACAGAAAATCAGCTAAATTTACTGATGCACTATCTCCTTTTCTTCCACCAGAAAAAGATTTATCACCTATATGTATTTTTCCATTTAAAAAGGTTCCAGTTGTTAATATAATTGATTTTGCGTAAATTTTTTTTCTGTCAGATAATACTACGCCCCTAATTTTGTTGTTATCCACAACAAGACTTGAGACCTCTTCAGATAAAATAGACAGATTCTTTAATCCAACAAGTGAATTATAAACATAGTTTTTATATACTTTTCTATCTATTTGTGTTCTTGGGCCTTGAACGGCTGGACCTTTACTTCTATTAAGAAGTCTAAACTGTATACCAGAGAAATCGGATGCTGATGGCATTAGTCCTCCTAGAGCATCTATTTCTCTTACTAAGTGCCCTTTCCCCAACCCCCCAATTGCAGGATTGCAAGACATTTCTCCTATTTTATTTTCATCATTTGTTATCAAAAGAGTGTTAGCACCAAGAACAGAGCATATGTGAGAAGCTTCTGTTCCTGCGTGACCTCCCCCAATAACAATAATGTCATAATATTGTTTCACGTGAAACCTAAATTGTTAACCTTATTTGCCTATGCAGAAATTTGAAAATATTTCACCTAATACTCTTTCGGTATCTACTAGACCCAATATGCCATCAAAGTTAATTATAATACCCCTTAATTCATTCGCAATCAATTCTAATTCTATTTCATCGTCAGATATAAATTCTTTTACATTATTAATATAGTCCAGACAAACATTAACTCTTTTAAGGTGTCTCGTCCTATTAATTACAGATGACTGGGGTGTGCTTTTTGCTAATTTTTCTTTAATTAAATAAAGTAATTCATCGATTCCTTTTCCCGTTTTTCCAGAAATGCTTGGTTCTGTCCCTTTTAAATCACCTTTTGGTCTTAAAATTATATCTGTAGAAGATTTGCTCAATCCTAAAGAAGATAAGTCACTTTTAGTATCTGATAGAATGATCCGTAAATTGGCTTCATTTGCTCTTTTTAACGTATTTTCAATTCCAATTTTTTCAATTTTATTCTTAGACTTTCTTATACCAGCGGTGTCTAGGAAAACTATTGGTATACCGTCTAGATTATATCGTAGTTCTATTATATCTCTAGTTGTTCCTGATAACTTTGAGGTTATTGCAACACTCCTTTTGGCTAACTTATTAATGAGTGTAGATTTTCCAGAATTTGGTTTTCCTACAATAGCAACTGTAAATCCTGATCTTATAGACTCAGAAAAACTAAAGGCTTTTTTTTCTTTCAGTAAATCTTTTTCTAAAATTAATATAGTTTTGTTTATATTTTTAATTAATCCAAAGTCATCTACTTCATCATAAAAATCTATACTTGCCTCAATTATAGATAAGAGTTTTATTACAATATTTTTCCATTCTTGTACTTTTTTATTCGAAGAACCTGTATAAATATCAAGAGCTTGTTTTTGTTGATACTCTGTTTCCGCATTCATCAAATCAGCTAAACCTTCGACTTGCGTCAAGGTTAATTTATTGTTTTTTAATGCTCTTTGAGTAAATTCACCAGGTAATGCTTCTCTTAAGAAAGGAATTTTTCCAAGAGTATCTAATACTGTTTTTATAACAATAATACTTCCATGAATATGGATTTCAGCCATTTTTTCACTTGTAAAACTTTTATTTTGTTCAAAACAAACAATAAGTGCTTCATCTAATAATTTTTTATCCTGAGAGTAAATTTTTTTTAGAGAAAATTCTCTTTTTTTTATAAAGCTTGATAAATCACAGTCACAGATAATACTTAAAGCATTAAATGTTTTTGGACCAGATATTCTTATAATTCCAATTGCAGAAACACTATCAGGAGTTGCAAGAGCAAAAATCGTTTTAGTCATTATTAGTTATTCATAGAATCAAAAAACTCTGAATTTGTTTTTGTTTGCTTTAGCTTACTTAATAAGAACTCTATTGCATCAGTCGTTCCCATAGGATTTAAAATTCTTCTTAAAACAAAAACTTTTGTTAATTCTGTTTTATCAACTAATAATTCTTCCTTTCTTGTACCTGATTTTAATAAATCTATAGCTGGGAAAACCCTTTTATCTGCAACTTTTCTATCTAAAACTAATTCTGAATTGCCTGTTCCTTTAAATTCTTCAAAAATAACTTCATCCATTCTACTACCAGTATCTATTAATGCCGTTGCAATAATGGTAAGAGATCCTCCTTCTTCAATATTTCTAGCAGCACCAAAGAATCTTTTTGGCCTTTGTAAAGCATTTGCATCTACACCACCAGTTAAAACCTTTCCTGAGGAAGGAACAACCGTATTGTAAGCTCTACCTAATCTTGTAATGGAATCCAATAGGATAACAACATCTCTTTTATGTTCTACTAACCTTTTAGCTTTTTCGATAACCATCTCTGCAACTGCAACGTGCCTAGTTGCTGGTTCATCAAAAGTAGATGATATAACTTCCCCTTTTACAGATCTTTGCATATCTGTAACTTCTTCTGGTCTTTCATCAACCAAAAGTACAATTAAATAACTATCAGGCTGATTTTTTTCAATTGCATGTGCAATATTTTGAAGAATAACAGTTTTACCTGTCCTTGGGGGAGCTACTATCAATGATCTCTGACCTTTACCTATTGGAGCAACTAAATCAATAACTCTTGCAGACTGATCCTTAATCGTTGGATCTTCAATTTCTAATTTAAAGCGTTCATCTGGATACAGTGGGGTTAGATTATCAAAGTGAATTTTATGTTTTGCTTTTTCTGGTTCAGCAAAATTTATTGCTTTTACAGTTACTAGACCAAAATATCTTTCATTATCTTTTGGAGCACATATTACACCTTCAAGAGTATCTCCAGTTCTCAGGGAATATTTTCTAATCTGTGAGGGGCTAACATATATGTCGTCTGGACCTGGTAAATAATTTGCATCAGTTGATCTCAAAAAACCAAAGCCATCTTGCACGACTTCTAAAACACCATCCCCATAAATTTCAACTCCATCTTCAGCCATCTCCTTCAAAATGGCAAACATCATATCACCTTTTCTCATAGTAGATGCATTATCAATTTCAATTTTCTCCGCAAATTTCAATAAGTTGGACGGGGAGTGCGACTTTAACTCTGCTAAAGAAAGTTCTTTAATGTTTTTAAGATCAATCTGGTTTAAATCAACCATAGTAAATCCATACTTTAAAAGGGTAACAAACGGAGAATACCGTTATAGACAATTAATATAAAAGATTACTTAAAGTCAATTTAAATTTTATCTTTTATAGTTTTTATTAATAACTCAACATTTTCAATTTTAGCATTTGGTGTTATACCATGACCTAAATTAAAAATATGACCAGCTGTCGAAAATTTTTCTACAATGTCAATTGTTTTATTTACTAACTCTTTGCCACCTGACACTAAATAAGCTGGATCCAAATTTCCCTGAATAACACTATTTTTTTGTATATTCTTTTTTGCCCAAGTTATATCAATATTTGAATCTATGGCGATACAATTAAATTCTTTCATCTTAGAGAATTTTTCATACATAGGACCAACTCCTCGAGGAAAAACAATCAATGGTATTTTAGGAAATCTTTTTTTTAATTCTTTTGCAATATTCTTCATTGGATTAAGTGAATATTTTTCTAAATAATGTCCTGGCAAAGAACCGGCCCAACTATCAAAGATTTTTATTGCGTCAACCCCAGCAACAATCTGTTTAGACAAATATTCAACGGTAGCTTTTTCAATTTTCAAAATTAATTTATCAAATATTTCTGGGTGTTGTAACATAAACGTTTTTGTTTTGATATGGTCTTTTGAACCTTGACCTTCAATCATATAAGTAGATACAGTCCATGGAGATCCTGCAAATCCTATAAATGTTATATTCTTTTCTAATTTTGATTTTATATTGCTTACAGCATCATAGACAGGATTTAGAATATCATGTATTTTGTTGACTTCATTTAAATTTTTGTAATCTGAAAAACTCTTTATAGGTTTTAAACTAGGTCCTTTCCCCTCAATAAATTCTAAATGTTGGCCTAATGCATTAGGGATTAAAAGGATATCTGCAAATAATATCGCACCATCAAGATCAAATCTTCTTAAAGGCTGTAATGTAACTTCTGTTGCAAGCTTTGGATTGTAACATAAATCTAAAAAACTTCCTGCTTTCTTTCTTGTCTCTTTATATTCTGGAAGATACCTGCCTGCTTGACGCATAAGCCATATGGGAGGAGTTTTAAATTTATGACCGAACAGGGTTTTTAACAATATTTTATTCATATAAATTATAATATTAAATATTAGAATAGTTGTAGTAGTATAACTACCTTATTATGTGGAAAAAAAAAATTAAATAGTTATTAACAATTATTTTAAAATAGAACGTTGAAAAGTAAGGAGTAAAAAAGATATCAACAGATGTGTAAATAGAAGTTAACAAAAAAAAAATAGAATAACTATGTTTATTTCTTAGGGATTATTTTATACTTTAAGAAGAAAATGAATACTATGTGGAAAACCTTTAAAATATTATTTAATTATTATATATGCACAAGGAAGCAAATTTTATAAAAATAGCAGGTGTTATTGGCGATCCGATTAATCATACCCGTTCGCCGTTAATTCATAATTATTGGATTAAAAAAAA
>Ga0160423_10003577_pt1 | contig 12904 bp, 9 predicted proteins | sample CRUFie14St8metaG_FD_108191 | JGI IMG/M metagenome (GOLD analysis project Ga0160423, IMG submission 108191) | Marine microbial communities from the Costa Rica Dome - CRUD Field 142mm St8 metaG | ecosystem: Environmental > Aquatic > Marine > Oceanic > Photic zone | place: Costa Rica: the Eastern...
AAAGATGAAGTCTTAACTATAAAAATTACAATAATCTTTCTTGCAATATTCTGGCCAACTACACAGCCATGGATGGAGAAAGGTTTTGAGATTTTGAAAAATGCTCCACAGGAATTTTGGTGGGCAGTTTTAATCGTCTACTCGGGAAGTTTTGGATTATCTACTGTTAGCAAGATACGTGGTAAGAAATAATGTCAGAAGAGAAAAAACCTTTAAACAAAATTATTTCAGAAAAAAAAGGAAGTAAAAAATATAAAGTTTATGTTAAAGACAAATCTACAGGTAATATAAAGACTATTAGATTTGGTGATAGTTCGATGAAAAATAATCGAAACAAAACAGCAAACAGAAAATCATTTATGGCTAGACACAAAGCCATCTTATCAAAAGTTACTGGTCAAAAGAATTTGAGCAGAAGTTATTGGGCTGTAAAGTCTTGGCAATTAGGAACCAAAATATCCTAATGTCTACACCAGTCTATTTCTTTTTAATTTTATACTGGTCATTCATAATAACATCCACTCTTCACTAAGAGGGGTGTACCTTCACAAAGATAAAAATTGCCTCCTAGGTTTACTTGCGAGTAAGCCAAACGAGATAACCTTTTGGAAGTATGTGCAGGAAACTAAAACAAACAAACCATATAACTTTTAAAGGAGATATAATATGGCTAACGCAACAGTGTCCAGAATTGGACAGATAAACCAAAGCGGTTCTGTAGATAGTCTTTTTCTTAAAGTATGGAGTGGAGAAGTTTTAGCTACTTTCCAAAGAGAAAACAAAATGTTACCGATGACTTCGGTAAGAACTATCTCTTCTGGTAAGTCAGCGCAGTTTCCAGTAGTTGGAACTAATTCGACTTCATATCATACCCCAGGAAATGAAATCACAGGAAGGCTGTAAATCATGCTGAAAGAAACATTAATATTGATGATTTATTAATATCTAATTCTTTCTTAAGCAATTTAGATGAAGCAAAAAATCATTATGATGTTAGAAGTATCTATACATCAGAAATGGGTAGAGCACTTGCAAACAAAGTAGACCAACATCTACTTCAATTGTCTGTACTTGCGGCTCAAGCTTCATCAACTATTACTGGCGGTAATGGTGGTACTGAGATTACAGATGCCGATGCAAAAACAAATGCGGCTTCATTAATCACATCTATATTTGAATGTGCACAAGCTCTTGATGAGCATGATGTACCTTCAGAAGATAGATTTTGTGTAGTCCCACCTCAAACTTATTATCTATTAGTTCAGAACGATAAGATTTTGAACAGAGATTTTGGTGCTGAAGGTAATGGTGCATACGTTGATGGAACTGTGATTAAAGTTGCAGGTATTAATATTGTAAAATCTAATACAGCAGTAACAGCTTTCACTGACCAATCGGCGGCAATCACTGGTACTAACAATGCTTACAATGTAGACGCTCAAAATGTTGCGGCTACAGTTTTCCATAAAAGTGCATTAGGCACAGTTAAGCTAATGGATTTAGCTATGGAAAGTGAATACGACATTAGAAGACAAGGTACTTTAATGGTAGGAAAAATGGCTTTAGGTCATGGTATCCTAAGACCAGAAAGTGCTTGTTTAATTAAAACAGCGTAATCATAAAAAGGTTAGGCGTAGCAATACGCCTAGCCACTCACAAAATTATTATGGCTTCAAATTCAAGAACAACAAAATTAGAAAGTGTTAATACAATGCTTAGTACGATTGGCGAAAGTCCAATCAATACACTAACAGGAATACTACCTGTTGATGCTACATTAGCAATTAACATACTTGATGAAGTTAATAGAGAAGTACAATCTCAAGGATGGAAATTTAATTCAAGCTACAAAGTTTCTTTAACTAGAGATGTTAATAATAAAATTCCAATTGGTAATGATGTTATGCACATCGAGTTTAATCATTTAAGAGAAAATAGAAGTGCCTATGACCCAGTATTAAGAGGAAGTTTTTTATACAATCTAGCTAAAGAAAGTTTTGTATGGGACAAAAACTTTTCAGATGTTCATATTATTTATCTATTAGACTTTGAAGATATTATAGAACAAGCAAGAAGATATATTACTATAAGAGCATCAAGAATTTTTCACGACAGAACATTAGGAGCAAATGCTTTACACAGATTTTCTAAAGAAGATGAACTAAGAGCATTATCATTCTTAAAACAAGCAGAAGCTTCTACAGCAGACCATAATATATTCGATAGTTTAGACCAGTTTAAAACTATCAATAGAAATGGTTCTTTAAAAGTAACTTCATAAAATGAGTTTAATAAATAGAAGTATTCCAAATTTAATTGGGGGCGTTTCGCAACAACCAGAAATTTTGCGATTGGACAACCAAGCAACTGAACAACTTAATGGTATATCAAATGTTGTTGAAGGTTTAAAAAAAAGACCGCCTTGCAAACAGATTGCTAAGTTAAGCAATAATAATATTACAAATGCTTTTATTCACACAATAAACAGGGATGTAAATGAACGATATGTTGTTGTTATTACTGATGGTGCTATTAGTGTTTTTGACATTGATGGAAATAATAAACAAGTTGTAGACACAGGTGCCACATCATATTTAAATTCATCTAATCCTAGAGGTGACTTTGTTGCACTTACAGTTAACGATTTTACTTACATTCTTAACAAAGGACAGACTGTTGAAATGGATAATTTCACAACAAGTCCTGCAAAACGTCAAGAGGCCGTATATTCAGTTAAAGTTGGTGTTGGAAATCAAACAACCTCAATACCTTACTCTATAAGAATAGATGGAACTACATACACATACACTTCATCTACAAGCAATTCTAAAACAATAAGAGATGGACTAATAACAGCTATTGGAAGTATTCCTGGAATTTCTATAAATGCTTTAGGAGACAGTAGTATTACCTTTGTTAAATCATCTGGGACTTTAAACATTAGTGCATCAGATGGTTATGGAGACCAAGCTTCTCAACTAATTAAAGATGAAGTTCAACAGTTTTCAGATTTACCTGCTGTAGGTATTAACAACATGGTTGTTGAAATTAAAGGTACAGCCGCAAATAGTTTTATTAATTATTATGTAAAATTTAAAAGTGCCACTGGAGTTTGGGAAGAAACAATTGCTCCAGGAATAAAAACTACATTGGATTATTATACAATGCCAATTTTATTAATCCGTACAGCAGATGGAAATTTTAGACTAACTGAAGTAGATGGTTCAACTTACCAAATACAAGGAACTAATTATAGTGTTCCTGCATGGGGACAAAGAGTAGTAGGTGACGAAGATAGTTCACCAGTTCCATCATTTGTTGGTAGAAAAATTAGAGACATGTTCTTCCATAGAAACAGACTTGGGTTTCTATCAGATGAAAATGTAATAATGACAAGGAACGGAGAGTTCTTTGAATTTTTTAATCAAACAGTTACAGATAGTTTAGACACAGATATTATTGATGTTAATGTAAGTCACAGTAAAGTTTCTATTTTAAATCATGCTGTAGCATTTGATGAAAAATTAATTCTATTTTCTGACCAGACACAATTCGTATTACAAGGTGGAGCATCTTTAACACCTAATAATGTAAATGTTACTGTAACAACAGAGTATGAAAATAGTAAAAAAATTCAACCAGTTGGTTCTGGTACAAATATTTTCTTTGCATTTGATAAAGGTAATTTTTCTGGTGTAAGAGAAATGTATGTTGAAGCTGATGGTGAAACTAACCAAGGTGAAGACATAACAGCAAATGTACCTAAATATATTCCGAAAAATTTATTTAAGTTTGCAAACGCATCAAATGAAAATATTTTAGTAGCCTTAAGTTCTGATGAAGTAAATACTTTATACATTTATCAATGGTTTGTATCTGATGGAAGAAGATTACAAAGTGCTTGGCACAAATGGGTTATCGGTAGTATTCCATTTGGGGATAGTGGTACAATAATTTTAAACGTAGATTTTATTGGCACAGATTTATACCTTGTTACTAATAGAAGTTCTGATGGTATATTTTTAGAAAAAATTGATTGTGCTCCTGCGGCAGTAGACCCAGGTTCAACTTTTTTAACTTACTTAGATAGAAAATTAGATGATACTCAAGTAATAAAATTATATGACCCAATTACAAATCAAACTACAATTACACTTCCTTATTCAGTTCAAGCAGGTGATGGAGTGTATGATATTAGAGTTGTTGGAAGACAAGGAAGTATAAACACTCCAGGTGTTGAATTTCCTATAGTAAGTAAATTTCAAAATGATGTGGTTGTTACAGGTGATGTAACATTTCTAAACTTTTTTATAGGTGTTCAATATGAATTTCGATATAGATTTTCACAACAATACCTAGCATTAGGACAATCTACTAGCGGAAGTGGTTCAAGAACTAGAATTAGAGAAGGAAGACTACAAATTAGAAACTGGACAGTTTCCTATGATAACACAGGTCATTTCCAAGTATTTGTACAACCTCAAGCAAGAGACCTTAGTACATATACATTTACAGCATTAACTTTGGGAGCAGGTACAGCAGGCACAGTAAATTTAGAAGATGGTTTCTTTAATTTTGCTGTTCAAAGTAGAAATGAAAATTTAATTGTTGAATTATTTAACGACACACATCTACCTTCAAACTTTGTAAATGCAGAGTGGGAAGGATATTATGTATCCCAATCAAGAAGTAATTAGACCATATTTAAGATTAGCTACAGAACAAGATTGTTTATATTTAGCTGATAATCTTAGAGAAGATGATTATAGAGAAATACAAGCAACAACTGGTTTGCCTCCATTATTATCTTTAGTACATGGTTTAAAAGCAAGTCAAGTACCATTAGTCATTTGCGATAAGAATAATAAAATTGTTGCTATGTTAGGTGTAGTACCTAATGGACTAATAGGTTCAATATGGATGGTCGGCACACCAGACCTAAAAAAAATATCAGTTTCTTTTTTAAAGAACTGTCAAGGAGTATTCAAAGTATTAAAAAATAATTTTCTTCTACTTCATAATTATGTGGATGCTAGAAATGAATTACACATTCGTTGGTTAAAATGGATGGGTTTTACATTTATTAAAAAGCATAAACATTATGGAATAGAACAATTATCTTTTTACGAATTTGTAAAATTATAATGTGTAATCCAACTTTAGTAGTAGCGGCCGCATCATCGGCCATGCAGTATCAACAATCTGTTCAAGCTCAAAAAGCGCAGAGAGATGCCGCATTGAGGCAGAACGAAATTGCAAATAAAAATCTTCAAAACAAACGAATTGCACTTCAACAAAACTTAATTCGAAAAACAAAAAAGAATTTAAAAGTATTAAGTATAAAAGAGAAGAAGGCTAGAGCAAACAAAGCTAAGTTTTTAGCATCTGATAGAGGTATCTCACGAAGTAGTAACACATACCAATTCTTATTAAATAATTTTCAAAATAATATTGGTGACATAAGAAGTTCAATATTTGGAAACATTAAATTTGATGCTCAAAATTTTCAAACTAATTATTCAAATTTAAATACAATGTATGAAAGTCAAACAGCGTTTGTTCCAACTGTAAATAGAGGAGCTTCAGCATTAGCGGCAGGATTAAATTATGCTAAAGCACACGTTGATTATAAAAATAAATTATCTGCTAACGATTTAACTTCATCTAAATACAGTTACGAAGACTTAACAGAATACGACATGGATAGAATGTAATGGCAAAAAAAATAACAGACCCACAATTTGATTTAGGATATGTGCTACCAGAAGGTTTAGTTAATGATGCTAATTTATTTTTTAAACCACAAACAGCACCACAAAATCCTGCTGTCCAGGACTTAATATCATCATTATCAAATATTGTTCCTACATTAGCTAACTACGATGTTATTGATAAAATTGAAGATAAAAGATTAAACGAAAGTAAAGCTGTAGAAGATTACAATTTAAATAAAAATGCTTTCGCATCTTTAGTTAAAAATAAGAAGATACCTGCTGGCGCTAACCCACATTATTTTAACAAAATGATGGAATTAGACTTAGAGACTAAGGCAAGAGATTTTCAAAACAAATTTGATAATTATTACATTGATAATGACTTAGCTAATCAACTAAGTCCTGGTGCTTTAAAAAGTGCTTATGAAGCGGAACTTAAAGATTTTTATAAAAACAATAACTTAGATGGGTACGACCCATTAGCATTAAATAAAGCCTTTTTTTCAAATACATCTAAATACAGAGATGCTCTTGAAACAAGACATAATGATACAAGATATAAAAATATTGAAAATAACACTAAAGATTTAGCTATTAAAAGTTATGCAGGTAGTTTTATAGATTTTCAATATAAACAGTCATCTGTCGATGAAGTCCACAATTACATTAAAAAAGAAACATCAGATTATATTTCATTAACTAAAAATCCTATAATGGCAAACGAGCTATTATTAGGTGGATTAAATAATTATGTTCAAGCTGTAAATTCTCCAGAGGGTTTTGATTATGCTAGAAAAATTGTAAACAGTCTTTCTACACTACAACTAGGTACAGGTGACTTTGCAGGTGGTAACAGAGTTAAGTTTATCCAAAAGAAATTATTAAATGAACTTGGTGCTAAAGAACTTTTGTATTTAGAAAAAGAAAATACTTTAGCTGTCCAAAATAAAAAGCTAATGGAAAGCAGATTAGAAAACGATTACTTCGGTTTTAAAGAAAGTGCAGGTGCAAGTTTTAATATATATGATTTAATGGAAACTATTGAAGAGGATGGTGAATTTTCTACTGATAAATATTCAGCAAAAGAAAAATCTTTTTTATTACGTTTTCATAATGGAATACAAAATGCTTCTAAAGTAACTACATCTGCACCAAGTGCAATTTTAGAATTGTATAGCATGAAGGAAACAAATCCTTATGGTGTAAAAGAAAAAGCAATAGAATTTTTAAATAATGGTGAATTAACATTAGATGATTTTGAAACCTTTAGAAAGACAGGTGATAATTATGACATTCTTAAGGATAATACTTTTTTTAAACAAAGTAGACCATTCGTAAAATTAAGAAAGTTTTTTAAAAGTCCAGAACTTGCTCAAATTCCATCATTAAAAACAGAAATACCATTACTTGAATTAGAGTTTGAAACAAAAGTAATTAATTATTTTAATAGTATTAAAAATTTAGAAATTGACCCATACGAAATACAAAAAAAATTAGATGCTGAAGTATATTTAATATTAGGTGAAAGTTTACAAAACAGTCTAATATTTTCTACATCATCTGGTCAAGCCAACTCATTATTGAGAAAACTTGTAGCTCGATACGGAATAACCTTAAGGAAACCTGAATAATGGCACAAACAATTGAACGTGATGGAAAGACTTATATTTTTCCAGATAATTTCACACCAGAGCAAATAGAAGAAGAAATTTTAAAACAGACTGTAACTAACAAAGTTACTGATACTGAAATAGCAGAACAAGAAACTAATTCAGAATTACCTACAGATGATAAAAGAGGTTGGGTTACAGATATTCCTTTACAAGTTGTTGGAGGAATAAGGGATGCAGGTCAATCAGCTATTGGTCTTGCAGAAGATATTCAAGAAAGTGGTGATGATGATAACTTTATGGATAATGCAGTTGTTTTTGGTGACAATGCAAACAACGGGATTATTGGAATTAAAAGTAAAAAACAATTAAAAGAAGATGGCCTTGGATATGTAGGTTTTGGAAAAATAGGCGAAGATGATGCTTATGAATTACCAGATGTAGATGATGCTGATACAAAATTAGGAGCCTTTACTAGAGGTGTTTCTCAATTCATGTCTGGTTGGTATGCAACAAAACCATTAAGTTTTGTAAAGGCAACAACTACAACAGGCAAGATAGCAGGTTCATTAGCAAAAGGAGCGGGAGCTGACCTTATTGCTTTTGACGAAAATACAGGAAGATTTGTAGATATGGTTAATACTCATTTTCCATCATTACAAAATCCTTTATTTGATTATCTGTCTTCAGAAGGCAAAGAGGAGACTTGGTATGAAGCAAGAATGAAGAACGCTTTAGAAGGTCTTATAATAGGTGGAATATTTGAGGGATTAGGTAGAGGAGTTCAAGCAGTATCACCCGCAGTAAAAGATAAATTTTCAAAATTTAAAAGTGACTTTGTAGATACAGCAAAATTTATAAAATATAATAGAAAATCAATAACTGGTGAGAAAGTTGATACAGCCAAATTAAAAGAAGTAGAAGATAGGTTATTAGGAGAGACAAATCCAGAATTTGCTAAAAAAGCAGATTTTACTTCAGACTTAAAAGGTAAATTAAGTGAAGCAAAAAAAGTTAAAGCTGAAGCTAAAAATCAAAAAATAGCAGACACAGTAGAAACTTTAAAAGAGAAAGCTACAGCAGACGACTTAAATGAAGAAATAATAAATACATTTGATAATTTTATAAATAGTGCAAGAGAAAATGTTGCATCTGGTGGAGCCAAGAAAACTTTAGATTGGAGAACTAACTTAGGTGAAAGTTTAGATTTTAAATTATCACCAAGAGCATACGCAGATAGTAATTTTGGTGTAGTTGTTCTTGAAGCATTACAAAAAGTAGTAAGAAGTGAAAGAGCTTTTGATGTAATGGGAGATAAGATTATTGAAAACCAGGCAAGAAAACATGGTGGAGATATAATCCAAACAACAAAAATGCTAGGGCAACTTGGCAACAAGTTACAAGATGGTTTGAAGTATATGTATGCTTCACAACAAATTCAACAAAACCTAGCAGACGCTTTATATAAAATGGTTAAGAATGTTGATGGTAAGTACACAGACAATGATATGAAACTTACTACAGCATTATTAATGAGATTATTAAGATTTGATGAAAAAATAACATCTAATCTTGGTAGAGGTTTAAGATTACGAAGTGTTTTAAAAGATGCTGTAACTGAATATGATTTAGGTTCAGAATCTATTCTTAAATTAGTTAGAAACATGGATACTTGGAATGGTAATTTTGCTGATTTCAAAAAAGCAATTGCTATGACAAAAGATAAAAACAGTATTCAAAGAGTTACCGATTTTATATTTAGAAATAAATTTTGGAATGTAATGAACGAAGCCTGGATGATTGCGGCACTATCTTTGCCTAAAACACAGGTAGTAAACGCAATATCTACAGGTGTTAATATGTTTATGAAACCAATTGATTTAATGGTTGGTTCAAAACTTACATGGGGATTAGACCCACAAACAGCAAAACAAGTTCAAGCTCAATATGAAAGAGGAACTTCGCTTATGGCAGGTTATAAAAATTATCTAACTGATGCTATTACATTTATGAAAAAAGCATTTAATGATGAAGATAGTATTTTATTTGGGGGTAGCACAAAGTTTGACACTAACACTAAAGCTTTAGGTAATAGCAAATATGCAAAAATGGCAAGAATACCTTTAAGAGGATTAACAGCAGTCGATGAATTTTTTAAACAAATTACTTACAGAAGTCACTTATCAGAAACAGCAGTAAGAGAAGCTTTAGAAGCGGGAGCATCAAGAACTAAAGTTGTTGGTAAATTACCAAATGGTAAAGAAATAACTGAATTTGACCAAATGGTAGCCAATAGAGTTAGACAAGGATTTGATGAAACAGGTTTAATTGGCATAGATAAAGAAGCCGCTAGATATGCTCAAGAAGTTACTTTTACAAAAGATTTAGATGGTGTTTTAGGTCATGTTCAGAACATGGTTAATGAAGCGCCAATTTTAAAACAAATATTACCTTTTGTTAAAACACCTTCTAACCTTGCAATTCAAGCTATTCAAAGAACACCTTTAGGTATTATAGGTAAAGAAAACTTTGCGAACTTCACAGGTAGAAGTAGAGATGCTGTTAAGATTGCTGAGACTAGAGGAAGAATTGCAGTTGGTACTACAATATTAGGTGCAACATCTTTATTTGTAATGTCTGGAAATATAACTGGCGGTTATCATCCAGATAAAAATATAAAAGCAATACAACAGTCCCAAGGTTTTGTTCCATATTCATTAAAAATACCTGGTACAGATACTTACATTCAATATGGAAGATTAGACCCTGTAGGAATGTTAATAGGTGTTGTTGCAGACTACACTCAAATTTATCAAGATTTAGACGAGCGTGAAAGAGAAAAAGTAGAAAATAATTTATTAGCTCACATTGTAAAACAAATGGAAGGCGGAGCAGAGGAGCAACTAGGCTTTACGGACAAAATGCAGAACTTTGTTGTAGCAGGTTATAAATCAATCTTTAAAAATATTGCATCAAAAACTTATCTTAGAGGTTTAATTGATGCTTTAAAATCTTTAGATGGTGAAGCAGTCCAGGGTAGAGGTGCATGGTGGATTAATAATAAATTAGCTTCATACTGGCCAAACATATTAACTAAAGTTTCTAACGACCCATTTATGAGAGATGCAGAAGGATTAGTTGATACAGCAAAAAAGAAAATAAATTCAAGAGTGTTACCTAAAAAATATAATATGTTAGGAGAGCCTATTACTTACCAAGGTAATGCAGTTGCTAGATTTATAAACAATGCAATTAATCCGTTTACAGTACAAACAATTAAAAAAGATAAAGTTGCCCAAGCATTAGTAGACGATGAGATTGCTATTCCAACTTTAGAGAAAGTTAAAAATGGAGTAGACCTTACTCAGTTTGTAAACAAAGAAGGTAAAACAGCATTTGAAGTTTATAATGAAAAAGTTGGTCAATCTGGTTTAAGGCAAGAATTAGAAGAATTAATTGAAACAGAAGACTATAAATCTGCTCCATCTAAAATAACTATTGATGCAAACAATAGAGCATTAGGTGGTAAACAAATTATGATTTATGACAAAGTTAAATTCTATAGAGAATTAGCTTTTACAGATATTCAATACAGTGATGAGTTTAAATCAGTACAAAATCCAGAAATTTCATTATCTGATAGTTACATTCAAAAAGATTTATTAAGAGGTATTAGTGGAGCAACAAACCAATACCCAGTAGATTTCGACAGAGGTATTTACGACTTTATAAACAAAACCAAATAATCCAAAACAGGACAGTTTAGATATATAAAAAGGATGTCATTCTTAGCTAGAGTGAGCTACACGTCTAATGGCTCAACACCTACGTTTTCATTCTCATTTCCATATATCGCACTAAGCCATATAAAAGCTTATGTCGATGGAGTTGAAGACACTAATATTACATTTCCTACACCTAGCCAGGTAACACTTTCAAGTACACCTGCGAGCGGTGCTATTGTTACTATCCAAAGGGTTACCCCAGATAATTTAAGGTTAACTGATTTCCAAGATGGTTCAGTTTTAACTTCATCTGACTTAGACCAATCAGCAGACCAAAACTTCTTTATAGCTCAAGAAACTAAAGATGAAGTATCGTCTAACCTAAGTCTAAATAATAGTAATGTTTATGATGCAGGAAATAGAAGAATTATTAATGTAGCTAATCCAGTAAATAACCAAGATGCAGTTACAAAACATTATTTAGAAAATACTTGGTTATCACCTTCAGACAAAACTAATATTAATACATTAGCTCCATACAGCACTCAGATAGGATTATTAGGTGTTGCTAGTGTTATTACTGATATGAATACATTGGGTACACCAACCAATGTTTCTAATATTGGTATTGTTGCAAGTAATATTACAGATGTTAATTCATTTGCAAACAGATACAGAATTACAGCTACTAATCCAACAACCAGTCTTGATGCAGGAGATTTAGCTTTTGTAACAGGAGATAGTGTTCTTCGATATTATGACGGAACAGCTTGGAAAACTTTAAATACTACAGAAGCAGATATTACATCTGTTAGTGCAGGTACAGGATTAAGTGGAGGTGGAACAGCAGGCGCTATTACATTAAGCGTTGATAGTTCAACACACTTAGCAAATAATACTACATCAGACTTAGCTGAAGGAACTAATCTTTATTATACATCAGCAAGAGCTAACGCAGATTTCGATACTAGACTTGCAACTAAATCTACATCAGACTTAGCAGAAGGAACTAATCTTTATTATACAGATGCAAGAGCAGACGCTAGAGTTAATGCTCAAACAGGTTCAAATTTAAATTTAAGTAATAAGACTACATCAGACTTAGCTGAAGGAAGTAATTTATATTACACAGACGCAAGAGTTGATACTTATGTATCTGGTGGTTCATTAAGTGCTATTGATGTTGCAGGTAATGCACAAATTGATGGTAACTTAGTTGTTGATGGTGATTTAACTGTTAGTGGTACTCAGACTATTGTTAATACAGAAACAATTAATTTAGCTGACAATCAAATTGTTCTTAATAGTAATTTTACAGGCACAACACCTACTGAAGATGGTGGTATTGAAATTGAAAGAGGAACTCAAAATAATAAAACTTTAGTTTGGGATGAGAGCGATGATAAATGGACTGTAGGTTCAGAAACATTTGTTGCAGGAACTTTTGAAGGTAATTTAACAGGTAATGTTACTGGAACTATAAGTACATTAAGTAATCACAATACAGACAGTTTAAGCGAAGGTTCTAGTAATTTATATTATACGTCAGCGAGAGCCAATAATGATTTTGATACTAGATTAGGAACAAAAGACACTGATAATTTATCAGAAGGTTCTAGCAATCTTTACTTTACTGATGCAAGAGTAGATACAAGAATTACAAACAACTGGATTATTGATGAAGACAACATGGCGTCTAACAGTGCCACAAAACTTCCATCACAACAATCAGTAAAAGCTTATGTTGATAGCCAAGTTGCAACAGTAGATACTTTATCTGAAGTTTTAGCAAATGGTAATACTACCAGTGGAAACAATATAGACTTTGATGATAACGATAGATTAAGATTTGGTA
>Ga0160423_10003578_pt1 | contig 12902 bp, 24 predicted proteins | sample CRUFie14St8metaG_FD_108191 | JGI IMG/M metagenome (GOLD analysis project Ga0160423, IMG submission 108191) | Marine microbial communities from the Costa Rica Dome - CRUD Field 142mm St8 metaG | ecosystem: Environmental > Aquatic > Marine > Oceanic > Photic zone | place: Costa Rica: the Eastern...
AAATGGATCTAACAAAAAAGCAGAAGCTGGTAATGTAGCTTTTAAATTAGCAATATAACCTGGAGCTTGACCTCCAGTAATTAAAATTGTTAAGTATCTTGTTATATTATTAATTTTTCTTCTACCACTTTCACCCTCTTTTTGTAACTTTTGAAAATAGGGAACTGCCATACCAAGTAGTTGCACAACTATCGCAGCTGATATATAAGGCATTATACCTAATGCAAAAATAGAAGCCTGAGAAAATGCACCACCAGTAAACATATTTAATAATCCAAGAAGCCCATCTGCAGTTTGATCTTGTAGTGCTGCAAGCTGTGCTGGATCTACACCCGGTATTACAACAAAGGTTCCCATCCTATAAATAGCTAAAATACCCAAAGTAGTTAGAATCCTATTTCTAAGATCTTCAATATTCCAAATATTTTTTATGGTATCAATTAGTTTTCTCATCTTATTTTTCTATCTCAATAGCTTTACCACCAGCTTTTTCAATTGCATTTTTTGCTGAATATGAAAATGCATCTACTTTGATCTCTAACTTAGCAGATAACTTACCTCTTCCTAAAATTTTAACTAAATCTTTCTTTTGAACAAGACCATTATCTATAAGGTCTTGTTTTTCAACTTTATTTTTTATCTTTTTTAAATCTACTAATTTTTGTAATGTATCTAAATTAACAACATTAAATTCTTTTCTATTTGGGTTTGTAAAACCAAACTTTGGAACTCTTCTTTGAAGTGGTTGTTGCCCACCTTCAAAACCAATTTTCTTTGAGTATCCCGAACGAGATTTAGCTCCTTTGTGGCCTCTAGTAGATGTACCTCCTTTTTTTGACCCTTCACCTCTGCCAACTCGTTTTCTTTTTTTTACTGCACCCTTTGCTGGTTTTAAACTATGTAACTCCATAAAATTAATTATTATTACTCAACTATTATTAAATGTTTTACTTTAGAAATCATACCTAAAATCTGAGGTGTCGCATTATGTTCTACAACAGCATTTATTTTCGTTAAACCTAATGCGTCTAAAGTCCTTTTTTGATCTTTAGGCCTACCTATACGACTTCTTATTTGTCTAATTTTAATTTTTTCCATCAATAAATATTATCCGTTAAATAACTTATCCATTGTTATACCTCTCTCAATCGCTACTGTCCTGGGATCTCTTAGCTCTAGTAATGCTTTTAATGTTGCTTTAACTAAGTTATGTGGATTTGATGAACCTTTAGATTTAGCTAATACATCCTTTACTCCTGCGCTCTCTAAAACTGCACGCATCGCTCCACCTGCTTTAACTCCAGTACCATGAGAAGCAGGTTTAATCAAAACCTGCGAACCACTAAATTTCGCTTTTTGCTCATGTGGTATCGTACCTTTATAAATAGGAATTCTAACTAAATTCTTTTTTGCAGCATCTATAGCCTTAGCAATAGCTGTAGATACATCTTTAGATTTTCCTAAACCTATTCCTACTACACTATTCTCATCACCAACAACTACGATGGCTGAAAATCCAAAAGCTCTACCACCCTTAGTTACCTTAACTACTCTCTGAACACCAACTAATCTATCTTTTAGTTCAATATCTCCAGAAATTTTGACTCTTTTATTTTGTGCTAGTTTTAACATAACTTTTAAAATTTTAATCCTGATTCACGAGCAGATTCAGCCAAAGCTTTAACTCTACCGTGATATAAGAAACCTCCCCTATCAAAAATAACTTTTTCAACTCCAATCTTTTTTGCATTTCCCGCTATCATTTTCCCAACTTCCTTTGCTTGATCTAACTTATTACCTTTATTAGCCATTGATGATGCGGAAGCCAAAGTATTTCCATTAACATCATCAATTATTTGAGCATATATTTGTTTATTAGATCGAAAAATCGCCAATCTTGGAACATCAGCTGTTCCTGAAATTTTTTTTCTAATAGAATATCTTACTCTTCTTCTTGAATCTTTTTTTGACTTATTCATTTTACTTAACTTATTTATTAACTTGCAGCTGTTTTACCTGCTTTTTTTCTAACATATTCATCAATATATCTAATTCCTTTTCCTTTGTATGGCTCTGGCTTTCTCTCTGAACGTATTCTTGCTGCAACTGCTCCAACTAATTGTTTATTTATACCAAAAATAGTTACTATAGGTGCTTTACCTTTTTCAGTTTCAGCAGTAACTTTTATATCAGTAGGGATTTCAAATACAATATTATGAGAATATCCAACTGATATATCTAAATTTTTTCCCTGAACTGAAGCTCTATAACCTACACCTCTAAATTCTAATTTTTTTGTATAGCCATTTGATACACCTTCAACCATATTATATATTAATGCTCTATACAAACCATGCTTAGCTCTAACATTAGCTACCTCTGAAGACCTTGACAAAAGCACCCTTCCTTCTTCAATTTTAATCGATATTGATGGATCTATATATTGAGAAAGCTCTCCTAATTTCCCCTTTGCCCTAAAGATATTGTCTGCAAAAGTTACTTCTACGCCTTCTTTTATGATTATTGGACTATTTCCTATTCTTGACATTTTTTTATTATTTAATATATATGACAAATTACTTCTCCTCCAACATTTAAATTTCTTGCCTCTTTATCAGTTATAACACCCTTTGAAGTAGACAGAATTGCTATTCCTAGTCCATTAATTACTCTAGGAAGATTTTTTGAGTCTGCATACTTTCTAAGACCAGGCTTACTTATCCTGCTTAAATGCTTAATAGCTGGGGATTTAGTTTTTGAATTATATTTTAATGCTAACTTTATAATACCTTGTTTATTTTTAGAATCTTCATACTTATAATTAAGAATATAACCCTTATTATAAAGTATCTCAGTAATTGCCTTCTTAATTTTTGATGAAGGTATGTCAACCACTTTATGCCCAGCCATTTGGGCATTTCTAATTCTAGTTAAATAATCTGCTATTGGATCTGTAAACATTGTTTTATTATTTTAAATTACCAACTTGCTTTTTTAACCCCCGGAATAAATCCAAAGTTTGCCATTTCTCTAAACAAAACTCTTGAAATACCAAATTGTCTCATGTAACCTTTTGGTCTACCAGTTATCTTACATCTATTATGCATACGTACTGGCGATGCATTTTTTGGTAAGCGTTGCAAACCTTCATAGTCTCCTGCTGCTTTTAAAGCTGCTCTCTTTTCTGCATATTTTGCAACTATTCTAGCTCTTTTAACCTCACGAGCTTTCATTGATTCTTTTGCCATATAATTTAATTTTTATTTTATTATCTTTCTTATCTTCAATTTCTTCAGAAACATCAGTTGTTTTTTCTGTATTACTTTCAGGTAATGTTAGATTATCATTTTTTCTATTGTTCTTTAAAGTCTTTTCTTGAAAAGGGAACCCTAATGCTAAAAACAATTCTAAAGCTTGCGAATCAGAATCTGTATTAGTTACAAAAGTTATATCCATACCTGTAATTTTTGCAACTTTATCAATACTTATTTCAGGAAATGCAATCTGTTCTTTAATACCTAATGTATAATTTCCTCTTCCATCAAACCCTTTAACAGAAATTCCGGAAAAGTCTCTCACTCTAGGTAGTGTTGAAGTAAGTAACCTATCCAAAAACTCATACATTTTATTACCACGTAATGTTACCATTACACCAACTGGCATACCTTTTCTTAATTTAAAGTTTGATATATCTTTTGTAGATTTAGTTAAAACTGCCTTCTGACCAGTAATGAGTGTCATTTCTTGTTGGGCAGCTTCAATTTGCTTTTTATCAGATGATATACTTCCTATACCTTGGTTAAGGCAAATCTTAACGATTTTTGGGACTTGCATTACTGATTTATATTTCCCTTTGAGGCTATCTATAACCTCTAATTGGTACTTTTCTTTTAATCTTGGTATATATTCCATTATTTTATTACTTCTCCTGATTTTTTAGAATACCTAACTAATTTTCCTGTTTTTTCATCAATTCTTCTTCCAATTTTAGTTTTTTCTCCGGTTTTTGGATCTAACATTATCAAATTAGAAATATGAATTTTAGCTTCTTGTTTTATAATACCACCTTGTGGATTTGCGGCATTAGGCTTAGTATGTCTAGAAACCAAATTTACACCTTCAACCATAGCCATATTTTTAGAAGGAAAAATCTTAATCACTTTACCTTTCAATCCTTTAGAATTGCCTGTAGAAACACTAACAATATCTCCTTTCTTAATTTTTATCTTACTCATTTCTTCTATTTTATAATACTTCTGGAGCTAATGACACAACCTTCATAAAATCATTATCTCTTAACTCTCTAGCCACAGGACCAAAAACACGAGTACCTTTCATTTGACTATTTTCATCAATTATTACACAGGCATTATCACCAAAACGTATATATGAACCATCAATTCTTCGAACCTCTTTTCTTGTTCTAATTACAACAGCTTTGACAACTTGTCCTTTTTTTATATTACCAGATGGCATAGCAACCTTTACTGTACCAACTATTTTATCTCCAACAGAAGCATAACGCTTTTTCGTTCCTCCTAATACTCTAATACATAGTATTTCTTTAGCTCCACTGTTATCTGCTACTTTTAATCTTGATTCTTGTTGTATCATATTATTTAGCTCTTTCGATTATTTCCACTAATCTCCAATTTTTATTTTTGCTTAACGGTCTTGTCTCCATTATCTTTACTGTATCTCCTTCATTACACGTATTTTCTTGATCATGGGCAACAAATTTTGACGTCTTCTTAACAAATTTTCCATAAAGAGGATGTTTAACTTTTCGTTCTATTGATACTACAATAGATTTTTCCATTTTATTTGAAGTAACAATACCTATTCTTTCTTTTCTTAAATTTCTTTGCATGTTCTACTTATTTTCTTTTTGAGATTTCAGTCATGACTCTAGCTATTGTTTTTCTAGCAAACTTAATTTGTAATGGATTCTCTAAAGGAGAAACTGCATGACTCATTTTAAGCTTAATTAACTTCTCTCTTTCATTAGCTAAGAGTTCCTTTAACTCATTATCAGGCATATCTGTTAATACTTGTTTTTTCATAATTCTAATTTTGTAAATCTCTTCTAATTACAAACTTTGTTTTTATTGGTAGCTTTTGAGCTGCTAATCTTAATGCTTCTTTTGCTGTCATAAAATCAACACCATCAACCTCAAAAAGTATTCTACCTGGTGTTACTGTAGCAGCCCAATATTCTGGTGCCCCTTTTCCTTTACCCATTCTTACTTCAGCAGGCTTTTTGGTAACAGGTTTATCAGGAAAAATTTTAATCCAAACCTGACCCTGTCTTTTCATATAACGTGTAACTGCTATACGAGCTGCTTCAATTTGACGAGCAGTAATCCAACACTCTTCAAGAGCTTTGATTCCATAAGATCCAAAACTCAAAATATGACCTCTTTGAGCATTACCTTTCATCTTGCCCTTTTGCATTTTTCTGAATTTTGTTTTCTTTGGTTGTAACATCCTAAATTATTTTAATTAAATTATATAAAACTATCTTTTTCTTTGGAGATTTGACATTCCCTTTTTCTTTGAAGATTTAAAGTGAAGCATTAAATCACGTTTACCGTACACCTCTCCTCTACAAATCCACACCTTAATACCTATAACACCATACTGTGTATGTGCTTCAGCTAATGCATAATCAATATCAGCTCTAAATGTATGTAAAGGTGTTCTTCCATCTTTATACATTTCAGAACGTGCCATCTCAGCTCCATTTAATCTGCCTGAAATCTGAACCTTTATTCCTTCAGCTCCCATTCTCATAGTTGAAGCTATTGCCATCTTAGTTGCTCTCTTATAAGACACTCTTCCTTCAACTTGTCGTGCTATACTATCAGCTACTAAAGTTGCTTCTAACTCTGGTCTTTTAACCTCAAAAATATTAATTTGAATTTCCTTATCTGTAATTTTTTTGATTTCTTCCTTTAAAGTTTCTACTTCCTGACCTCCCTTACCAATAATAATACCAGGTCTGGCGGTATGAATAGTAATAGTGACCAACTTCAATGTTCTTTCTATAGCAATTTTAGAAACACTCCCTTTAGACAGTCTTACTTGTAAATACTTTCTAATTTTTGCATCACCTACTAATTGATCACCAAAATCTTTTCCTCCGTACCAGTTTGATTCCCATCCTCTGATAATGCCTAATCTATTTCCTATTGGATTTGTTTTCTGTCCCATATTGTTATTTTATATCAGTTTTTCTAGTGTCTACTACTAAAGTCACATGATTAGATCTTTTTCTAATTCTATGCGCTCTACCTTGAGGTGCTGGTTGTATTCTCTTCAACATTCTACCACTATCTACCCTAACCTCAGAAACATATAAATTAGCACTATCCATATTTTTACCTTCGTTTTTATTCTCCCAATTTGCCAAAGCTGACAATAATAGCTTTTCCATTCTAGCAGAGGCCTCCTTTGGATTTAATTTTAATTCTGCTAAAGCTTTATCAACATCAATACCTCTTATAAGATCTGCTATTAATCTCATCTTTCTTGGTGAAGTTGGACAGTTATTTAACTTAGCAAAAGCTATATTTTTTTTTGCTTTCTTTATTTTTTCAGCTGCATTTCTTTTTCTCGCTCCCATTTATTTATTTCTTTTTATTACCACCATGACCTCTAAAGTTTCTTGTAGGAGAAAACTCTCCCAACTTGTGGCCAACCATATTTTCAGTTATAAAAACCGGTATAAACTGCTTGCCATTGTGAACTGCTATTGTTTTTCCAACAAAATCAGGAGAAATCATAGATGCTCTGGACCATGTTTTTATTACAGATTTCTTTCCTGAGCTGTCCATATCATTAATCTTTTTTAATAGCTTATAATGAATGTAAGGGCCTTTTTTTAATGATCTTGCCATAACAATTATTTTTTTCTTCTTTCAATTATATACTTACTAGAAGCTTTCTTTTTATTTCTAGTTTTAAATCCTTTTGCTGGAACTCCATTTTTATTTCTTGGTAATCCTCCAGAATGCTTTCCTTCTCCACCTCCCATAGGGTGGTCAACAGGATTTTTAACAGTTGCTCTTACGTTTGGTCTTCTTCCTTTCCATCTACTTCTTCCTGCTTTACCAGAAACTTGCAACTGATGTTGTGGATTAGAAACAGTACCAATAGTTGCCAAACATGTAACTAATACTCTTCTAATCTCACCTGAAGCTAATTTTACTGTAGCATATTTTCCGTCTCTAGCCATAAGCTGAGCAAAAGCACCAGCACTTCTAACAAGTATTGCTCCTTGACCAGGCCTTAATTCAATATTATGTATAACAGTTCCTAAAGGTATTTTACTTAAAGGCAAAGTATTACCCACATTAATAGGGGATTCTGGTCCAGAAAGCAACTCCATATTTAGCTTAATTCCTACCGGAGCAATAATATATCTTTTTTCTCCATCAGCATAATGCAATAAAGCAATATTAGCTGTTCTATTAGGGTCATACTCAATAGTTGCTACCTTAGCTGGTATGTTAAACTTATCTCTTTTAAAATCAATTAGTCGATATCTTTTCTTGTGACCACCTCCAATATTCTCAATAGTCATTTTACCTGTGTCATTTCTTCCACCTGACCTCTTCTTTTTAAGTAATAACGATTTTTCAGGTTTTGATGTAGTTAGATCATCAAAAGTAATTGCTACTTTATGTCTTTGCCCTGGTGTTACTGGATTGAATTTTTTTAATGCCATCTTGAAATAAATTAAATATTACTATAAAAATCTATTGAATCACCCTCAATTAATGTAACTATTGCTTTTTTGTAAGTAGCTGTTTTTCCAACAATCATTCCTGATTTAGTACCACGAACTCTTTTCTTTCCTATACATACCATAGTTCTTATCGAATCCACTGAAACATCATACATGTCTTCAATAGCCTTTTTAATTTGAATCTTATTTGACTTTTTATCAACAACAAAAGCAAAACGATTAAACTGCTCTCCTTGCTCTGTCATTTTTTCGGTAATCACGGGTTTTTTTATAATACTCATAATCAAAATATCTTAAAGATTCTTTTCTATTTCTTTAACTGATGATTCCAATATCATCATTTTATTAGTACTAACAACATCATAGGTATTTAATTCTGAAGCCAATATTACCTTGGCTTTCTTAATATTTCTAGACGATAAAAATATATTTTTATTTGATTTCGGAAGAACTAACAATGTCTTACTGTCTAATTGATCAAAATTAGCTAACAAATCTGAATAAAACTTTGTTTTAGGACTTTCAAAATTAAAATCTTCTAGTATAATTAATTTTTTGTCTTTAAACATATATGATAAAGCTGATTTACGTGCTAATTTTTTTACTTTTTTATTTACTTTGAAATCATAACTTCTTGGTCTTGGTCCAAAAACTCTTCCTCCACCTCTAAACAAAGGATTTTTAATATCACCTACTCTAGCTGCACCACTACCTTTTTGTTTTCTGAGCTTTCTTCTACTACCCTTAACATCTCCTCTCTCTTTGGATTTATGAGTACCTGTTCTTTGGGCAGCTAAATACTGTTTTACATCAAGATATATAGCATGTTCATTTGGCTCAATACCAAATATATCTTTACTTAATGTAATCTTCTTAGCTGTTTCTTTACCTTTTATATTATGTACTACTAATTTCATTATTTTTCTATTGTTATATATGAATTCTTAGAACCAGGCACAGCACCTTTTACTAATAAAATATTTCTTTCAGTTAAAACTTTTAATACCAAAAGATTTTCCACTTTTACTCTAGCATTTCCTGTTTGACCTGCCATTCTCATACCTTTAAAAACTCTCGCAGGATAAGAAGCTGCACCAATAGAGCCTGGTGCTCTTAATCTGTTATGTTGACCATGAGTTGCATCTCCTACACCTTTAAAATTATGACGCTTAACAACACCCTGAAATCCTTTTCCTTTAGAATTTCCAACTACTGTTATAAAATCACCCTCTTCAAATAAATCAACAGTAATATCATCACCTAGTGCAACATCATCAAAATCATTAAAAAATTCTACAACTTTTTTTAAAGGAGCGGATTTAGCCTTTTTGAAATGACCTAAAGAAGCTTTATTAGATCTAGATTCTTTTTGTTCACAAAAACCAAGCTGTATAGCATTATAACCATCATGCTCTACTGTTTTAAGTTGTGTAACCTTACAAGGACCTACCTCTAAAATCGTACATGGGATATTTTTCCCTTCTTCGTTGAAGATCGATGTCATTCCTATTTTTTTACCTATTAAACCTGGCATGCCTTTGTCTTTTAATTAAATTACTTTTATTTCAACATGAACTCCACTTGGAAGTTCTAATTTCATCAAAGCATCTATAGTTTTGGAAGAAGAACTATAAATGTCCATTAATCTTTTGTGATTAGCTAATTGAAATTGTTCTCTTGCTTGTTTATTTACATGAGGGGAACGTAATACTGTAAAAACTTTTTTGTGTGTTGGTAATGGAATAGGACCACTAACAATTGCACCTGAATTTTTTACAGTCTTCACAATTCTTTCTGCAGATTGATCTACTAAAGTATGATCAAATGATTTTAATTTTATTCTAACTTTTTGTGCCATGTATATAAATATTATTCTCCATTTACTTGTTTAACTACTTCATCAGAAATATTTTTTGGTGCTTCAACAAAATCAAAAAATTCCATTGTTGAAGTAGCTCTACCTGATGTGATAGTCCTTAAATCTGTAATATAACCGAACATCTCAGATAAAGGAACCTTAGCATTTACAACTTTTGCACCTCCTTTATCATCCATTCCCTCTACTTGGCCTCTTCTTCTATTTAAATCTCCTATCACATCTCCCATATTTTCTTCAGGAGTTATGACAGTTAATTTCATAATAGGCTCTAAAATTTTAGGATTTGCTTGTTTAGCAGCAACCTTAAAAGCTAACTGTGCACATAACTCAAATGAAAGCTGATCAGAATCAACATCATGGAAAGATCCATCATACAATCTAACTTTCATTGAATTTAGAGGAAAACCTGCCATTACCCCATTACTCATAGCCATACTAAACCCTTTTTCAACTGAAGGAATAAACTCTTTAGGAATATTACCTCCCTTGATCTCATTAATAAACTGTAATCCTTCCCCTTCAAAATCAGAATCAACAGGAGATAACTCAAATTTAATATCTGCAAATTTCCCTCTACCTCCAGACTGTTTTTTATACACCTCTCTATGTTCTATATTAGATGTTATAGCCTCTTTATATGCTACTTGAGGAGCACCTTGATTACACTCCACGTTAAACTCTCTCTTTAATCTATCAATAATTATATCTAAATGTAGTTCACCCATTCCTGAAATAATAGTCTGACCTGAATCCTCATCAGTTTTAACAGTGAAAGTTGGATCCTCTTCTGAAAGCTTTCCTAATGCAACTCCTAATTTATCTAAATCTTTTTGTGTTTTTGGTTCAATTGCTATTCCAATTACAGGGTCAGGAAAATCCATAGATTCTAATACAATAGGAGCTTTTAAATCACATAAAGTATCTCCTGTTCTTATGTCCTTAAATCCAACTAATGCAGCTATATCTCCAGCTCCTAGAGAGTCTATTTGATTCTGCTTGTTTGAATGCATTTGATATATACGTGAAATTCTCTCTTTATTTCCAGTTCTTGTATTAAGCACAAAAGTACCCTGTTCTAGTTTTCCTGAATATGCTCTTGTAAAGCATAATCTACCTACATAAGGATCTGTAGCAATCTTAAACGCTAGAGCAGAAAATGGCGCATCAAATGCAGGCTTTCTACTTTCTTCAGCGTCAGAACTAGGATTTGTACCAGTAATTGCTTCAACATCAAGAGGTGAAGGTAAAATCTCCATCACCATATCAAGCATCGCCTGAACACCCTTGTTTTTGAATGCAGAACCACACATCATTGGAACTACCTTTCCAGATATAGTTGCTTCCCTTAACGCATTTAATATTTCCCTCTCAGTTAATGAATTCTCGTCTTCAAAATACTTCTCCATTAAAGACTCATCAAATTCAGCTACTGCTTCTAGTAATTGCCCTCTATATTCTCTAGCTTCATCAATAATATCTTCTGGTATATCAATCTCCTCAAAAGTCATACCTTGATCATGCTCATTCCAAACAATTCCTTTAAAGTTAATTAAATCTACAACACCTTTAAAATCTACTTCAGATCCAATTGGAATTTGAAGTGGCAAAGCATGAGAACCTAACATTTCCTTAACATCATTACAAACGGCTAAAAAATTAGCACCTTGTCTATCCATTTTATTAACAAAACCTATTCTAGGAACATTATAATTATTTGCTAACCTCCAATTAGTCTCTGATTGCGGCTCAACACCATCAACAGCTGAAAAAAGAAAAACTAGACCATCTAATACCCTTAACGATCTATTAACTTCAACAGTAAAATCAACGTGTCCAGGTGTATCAATAATATTAACATGATAGTCTGTACCTCTATAGTTCCAGTTAAGTGTAGTTGCAGCAGAAGTAATAGTAATACCTCTTTCTTGTTCCTGCTCCATCCAATCCATTGTAGCAGCTCCATCATGTACCTCACCAATTTTATGAGACACACCACCATAATAAAGTATCCTTTCTGTTGTAGTGGTTTTACCAGCGTCTATATGAGCCGCGATACCAATATTTCTTGTATATGTTAAATCTCTTGCCATATTAAAATCTAAAATGTGAAAATGCCTTATTTGCTTCTGCCATACGATGAGTATCTTGCTTCTTTTTAAATGCAGAACCTTCTTCTTTATAGGCAGCAATTAATTCAGCCGCTAATTTTGCATCCATAGTTTTTTCATTTCTTTTTCTAGCAGCACCAATCATCCATTTTATACCTAATGAAACTCTTCTGTCTTCTCTCACAGGATGTGGTATCTGAAAAGTAGCTCCTCCTATTCTTCTTGATCTAACTTCTACGTGAGGCATCACATTATCTAGTGATTTCTCAAATACAGATAACGATTCTTCTTCATCCATCTTTGCAGAAACATTATCTAATGCATTATAAAAAACTTTAAATGCAGTATTCTTTTTCCCATCTAACATTAAGTTATTTACAAATCTAGTTACTAAAGTACTTCCGAACTTAGGATCAGGTAATAATATTCTTTTCTTAGCTCTCTTCTTTCTCATTTGTTATTTTTTTGGTTTTTTAGCTCCATACTTAGACCTTCTTTGTGTTCTTTCATTTACTCCTGAAGTATCTAGTGCACCTCTTACAATATGATACCTTACACCTGGCAAATCCTTAACTCTTCCACCTCTGACTAACACTACTGAATATTCTTGTAAATTATGACCTTCACCACCAATATAAGCATTTACTTCGTTACCATTTGTTAATCTTACCCTAGCAACCTTACGTAACGCTGAGTTTGGTTTTTTAGGTGTTGTTGTGTAAACTCTGGTACACACTCCCCTTCTTTGGGGACAGCTTTTTAGAGCTAGTGATTTACTCTTTTTATAAATACTTTTTCTACCTTTTCTAACTAATTGTTGTATTGTTGGCATATATTCATGTTTACTAAAATGGGCGGCAAATGTAGTAATTTATTCTTCAAAATTAAAATTGATTAGACTTTTTTTTAATCATATGATATTTAGAATTTCATTACTAAGAAAAATCAATACTAAATTATATTATTTATCATTTATCAAAAAAATAAAAAAAGCACCTATAAATAAGTGCTCTTTTATTATTGAATTTAGATTGTAATTTACTCCATAATAAGTTTAATATTATACAATCTATCTTCTATTTCTATCTCTAAAAAGTAAATTCCATCTGCCTTATTACCTTTACTGATTATATATTTATCTGTATCCGCTACTCTATATTCCTCT
>Ga0160423_10003579_pt1 | contig 12902 bp, 14 predicted proteins | sample CRUFie14St8metaG_FD_108191 | JGI IMG/M metagenome (GOLD analysis project Ga0160423, IMG submission 108191) | Marine microbial communities from the Costa Rica Dome - CRUD Field 142mm St8 metaG | ecosystem: Environmental > Aquatic > Marine > Oceanic > Photic zone | place: Costa Rica: the Eastern...
ACCTATGCGGGTTGGTTGGAGTATTACGTATTGCTGTTTTTGATCCCGACGCGAATCACCGCGGTATTTTTGGCGATCGTTTTTGATTTTCTGCCGCATTATCCTCATCAGGCCCGTGGGGCGGACAAGCCGTTTCAAAGCACATCGAACCGTGTCGGCTTGGAGTGGTTGCTTACTCCGGTGCTACTTTTTCAGAATTATCACCTCGTGCATCATCTTTATCCTACGGTGCCGTTTTATCGTTATCTGAAAATTTGGCGCGCGAAAAAACGCTATCACGTGTCGCAAAACCCTGCGACGACCGGTGCGTTATCACTCAGTCCAAACTTTAAAGATGAAAATGCTCTCGGCCCTATGTGAGTGGCCCAGATATGTAAACCGGATGTTTTTGGGTTAAGTGAAAGTGCGCGGTTAAGGGTGTCTTCGATGATTGAATTTTGCGAGCGACTACTTGCTGAGTTCTGGCAACAATCGCGACGGTTTCGCCTTTTTGGATCGGCGGGGCAGTGACAATGAGCAGTAGCAAACCGTCTTTTGGTGCTCTTGCTTCAAATACTTTGCGCCCATGGAAGTCGGTTAGATAGCCGAGTAATTCGTCTTTTATAATGCGATTAACGGTCCAGCTGAAAAGCATCACGCGACGGTATATGGTGGTTGAGATCAGGGTTTGAGACCTAAACACCTATCGAGGGGAACCATTTTGATTGATTATTCCAACCAGTCGGTTTTGGTAACTGGCGCTGCCTCTGGCATTGGTGCCGCGTTGTCTGCTGCGCTCGCAGACCGAGGTGCCTATGTGATTTGCGCTGATATTGATGAAGAGGGGCTGGACCAAACGCTCAAGGCCCTAGGCGGTCAGGGTGAAAAAATAGTCTGCGATCTGGCAGACGCCGATGCGGCATCTGCGCTGATTGGTGAAGCGTTTGCATCCCGCGGTCCCCTCGCGCTCGTTTGTTCGAATGCCGGTATTGGTCATCGGGCAAAAGTGACGGATCCCGATCTGGATTTCGCCGCAATCCATCGACTCTTTGAGATCAATTTTTATGCGGGCCTAAAAATTGCCAATGCTTATGCGAACAAACTGAGCGAGTCGGCTGCCGAGGGCCGACTGTTGGTGACCACTTCGGAAACCTCGTTGAGTTTACCCAATGCTATTCGTAGGAATCGCGTTCCCTATTACAGCGCCAGCAAACACGCGTTAATTGGCGCGTTGGAGTGGTTGGCGATTGAGCAAGTAAACGGACCATTGAGCATTCATGCGCTTATTCCGGGTGCGGTATATACCCCGCTGATTTCGGGTCGCTTGAAAGACCCGGCAAATGCATGGCCGGAATTGGAACTGATCATGCCTGAAAGGTGTGCCGAGATTGCGCTTAAAGGGTTGGACTTGGATTTATTCTATATTCCGACCCAAGCCCACATCTTGGATGACATGCAGCCGCGTGTAGACGGCGTGCGCATGGCGCTGCAAAAGCTCGACATCAAATCAACGGTTTAGACGAGTCCAGTAATCATTTGATTTGTTCCTAGCCGAGCAAAGATGGCTATGGGTGGCCGGCTACACTAGCCGAAATTCAAAACCGCAAATGCTGAGCACCTCGCCAGCGCGGCTGCGATCAGTGGCGAGCAGGTCGGCGGCAGCTAGGCCGTCGCCCCGGCCGTCGTGAGCTGGCACGAAGCGAATCTTCGCGTCGTCCAGTTCTATAACGTTGTCTTTTAGCCTTGTGCCAATGGCTTTGGCCCATCGCTCAGCCATTGTTTGAGGATTATCAGCTTGTATGTCGATGGCTACGACTTTGGTCACGATGTCGCCGAGGGAATGGTACTGCCAGTCATGTCCGGCCCACAGCCAGCTTTCCGGTGGGTCGGCCTGATCTAGGGACAAAATAGCACCACCGACGTCTTTTGGGTGCAGATGAATGCCATGTATGGAGGTGCCGCGCTCATTAACCTGACCGTCGTGCACGATACGAATGCCGGCATCTTCAACCCGCTCTTTGTGTTGCTCGAGGTTGTCAGTCTGCAGCAGCACCATGTAGCCGCCCGGGCCGCCGCGGCGGTCAAGAAAGCGTCCTGCTGTGGTGCCGGCCTGTTTAGGTGCGACGACTTCAAGCAATTGATCACCAATCGCGTATAGGCCGTGGCGCAGCCCGAAATGGGAAAGCCCCGGGTCTCGATAACACACCTCTAGGCCGAGCTGCTCACATATGTCCTGCTCTGCGTCTCGTAGTTCTGGGGTTACTAATGCTATTTGGCGTAGTCGCATCATTACTGCAAGCCTCGATCTTTAAGTTGACGCTTGAGTTTAGTCAAAGGCATTTAGCTTTTCGAGGCAGTCATACGGGCCAGCCGATATCGTTTGTCGTTTTGCAAAAACTTTCGTGAAACCGCAGTAGGTTTAATAGTGGCACGGGAGCCTAAATTGGCTTTTACTGGGGTCAGGAACGGGTAAGTTGTCTAGGAGAGGATTAATGAAAATCGGCATGATGTTGGGTTTTGAAGATTCCATTAAAACCATTACGACCATTGCTCAGGAAGCAGAGCGGTCGGGAATTTATAGTCTCTATACCGTGGATGCCGGACGCAGCGCTACGATCACTGCGGCGGCGGTCATTAACGCCACCCACAGAGCCAAGGTGGGGACCTATATTGTCAATGCCTTTGCTCGGGAGCCGTGGATGACAGGGCTTGAGGCTAGAGATCTAAACGAGATCAGCGGTGGGCGTTTCGTTCTGGGTGTTGGCACCGGCAATCTGCATTTTAACGATCTTTATATGGGGATTGATTCGACCAAGGCCAAGGCGAAAATGCGCGACTTTATGCAGATCGTGCGCCAGGTTGTTGCGGGGCGTGCGGCAGAGCGGGTGCGCTATCAGGGCGATGTGCATCGCATCCGCTGGCGCGCTACCTGGAACCCGACGGTGCCGACGCCGCCGGTCTTTATGGCGGCATCGGGTCCAAATATGGTTAGGCTCGCGGGCGAGGTCGCAGATGGGGTAGGTATCGGTATTATGTCGTCGGTTGAATTCGTCCGTGACATTGTGCGTCCGAATGCGCGGCAGGGTGCGGAACAAGCAGGCCGAGATCCAGATGCTCTGGTATTTCCAACTGCCGCTACAATTAGCATTAACCAGGATGCGCACGCGGCTCGACAGGCGAGTAAACGAGCCATCTGCAAACTCTATCACCCGATACCTCACCCTTATTACGATTCCCAGCTTAGGCAATTGGGCTTTGCTGAGTTCGCGGACCAAGCCACTCAACTGGTGCCCGCTGGCAGATTAGCAGAGGCCATCGACCTAGTGCCTGAGGCGGTAGTGGACACTATGACCATCACCGGCAATGTTGAACAATGTGCTCAGCGTATTCGTGAATATGAAGGGGTGGCTGATGAATTGATTCTCGCCCGAACTGGGCAGCCGGACGATACCCATACGCTGGCGGATTATGCGGATCTGTTTCAGTTGATGAGGGCTTTAGGCGGCTAATTTACGGGCGAGGAGATTAGGGAGTCCAAGGATGATAAAGCAGGATTATCGGATAGCGAGTGCTGCAGACGGCTACAAGGTTTTGTTGCGAAATAAGCACCTTTCGGAAACTGAGCAGGGTCGGTGTCGCAGCACCGTTTTGTTCGTGCATGGCGCGACCTATGGTTCTACCTATACCTTCGATTACCAAATATCTGGGCAGTCGTGGATGGATCATCTTGCGGCCCAGGGATTCGACGTTTGGTGTTTGGACCTTTTGGGCTATGGGTTGTCTGATCGGCCCGCCGTAATGGATCAGCCTGCAGAGGAAAACCCACCAATCGTAGATACTGCCCATGCGATCCGGGAAGTAGATCATGCCGTTGCGTTTATCCTCGAGCAGCGTCAGATCGCCGCACTCGATCTTATTGGCTACAGCTGGGGTACGGCGATATGCGGAGGGTATACGGCTCAACATCCGGATAAAGTTGCTAATCTGGTGCTAAGTGGCGCGTTGTGGATAGAGGGTTTGGCGCCTACTGGAGCGCCGCAGGATAAGCTTGGTGCCTATCGCACGGTTGATGCCGAATCGATGATGCGGCGTTGGTCTACTGGACTGCAGCAACATGAAATCGAGCGCATTGTTAGTGAAAACGATCGTAGACGTTGGTGTCAGCATACCGTTTCCTGCGATCCAACAGCGGCGCAGACGGGGTTACTGCGGGCGCCTACCGGTGTCATGCAAGATTATGTGCACTGTCGTGAGAGTGGTGAAGATTGGTACGACCCAAGTCGGATTTCGGTGCCGGTGCAGATCGTTGTTGGCGAACTTGATCTAGAAACCACGCCAGCTCAAGGGCAGCAATTGTTCTCGCGTTTGACCGCGGCGACAGTGAAACAATTGTCGGTGATCGGTCAGGGAACTCATTCGCTGCTACTGGAAAATAATCGCCATCAGCTCTATCGGTTAGTCGACGGGTTTCTCACTGACCAGCATGCGGCTTGATGGTGCGGGGAGGGCTTTTTCTGCGGTTGATGTGGGCTTGAGTGGTTCTGTGCAGTGCGTTGGATCTCGTCGTGGGTGGCGAATGCGCGCGCTGGTGTTTTTTTGTGCACTGTTTTACAGCGCCCTTGCCGTCGCCCATCCAGAAGATGATTTATGCGACCCCAGCCGCGACGCTATGGATCCGCAGCTCTGTGCCATGCTGGCACAGCTTAATAGTGCTGACGGGGCGCTTAATCAGCAATCCACATTCCGAGTTGCTGCCCTTGAGAGTCAGGGTGTTCTCGATACCTTAGGCCGATTCGTTATGATTGGTATCGGGCATATCCTACCCGGTGGCTTGGATCATATTCTGTTTGTGCTGGCGATATTTTTGGCCGCACGGCGCGCCGCCAGTCTTATCTGGCAAATCTCCGCCTTTACCTTAGCGCATACGATTACCCTCGCGCTTGCTGCAACCGGCTTCGTTAATCTGCCTAGCAGTTTGGTGGAGCCAGTTATCGCCTTTACCATCGCCTTTGTTGCCGCAGAGAATCTGTTGTTTAAGGATGTCGTTAAGTGGCGACCTGCTGTGGTTTTTGTCTTTGGCTTAATTCACGGGCTGGGTTTCGCGAGTTTTTTTAGTGCCTTGGATTTGCCGCCAGGATTGTTTTGGAACGCGTTGATTGGTTTCAATATTGGGGTGGAGATCGGCCAGCTGAGCATTGTTGTGTTAGCAGCAGCCGTTGTACACCTGTGCTTTAAAAAGCCGGCGCAGGATGTGCGGTATCAAAAATGGATTGTTCGACCGGGCTCAGCCCTTATCGGGCTGAGTGGTCTGTGGTGGGGCATCAGTGCAGCGCTAAACCTGTGATAGCTATTCTGCTTTAAAGCCGCGCCCCTCAAGTAGTGGTTCGATGCTTGGATCTTGACCGCGGAAATTCCGATATAGCTCATCAGCAGGTTTCAGTCCGCCGGCCTCGTATACCCACTTTTGCAGGCGCGCAGCCAGCTCTGGATCCCAAATGTCTTCTGCCTGCTTGAACGCGTCAAAGCCGTCGGCATCGAGAATCTCTGACCACAGGTAGGCGTAGTAACCTGCGGAATACCCGCCGGCAAAAATATGACTGAAGTATTGTGAGCGGTACCGCGGCTCAATCTCTGGTATCAGTCCGTAGCCTTCGAGCACTTGTTGTTCGAAGGCGCGAGCATCGGTAATTTTGGCTGCTGCGGCAGGCGTCAGTGAATGCCATGCAAGGTCCAGTAGCGATGCGGCAACGTACTCTGTTGTATAGAAGCCTTGATTGTGATTTGCAGCCTGACGAATCTTTTCTACCAGTTCAGCAGGAATGACTTCACCTGTTTCGTAGTGCGTTGCATACATTTCAAGCATTTCTGGTTGGCTTACCCAATGCTCGAGAATTTGGGCAGGGAATTCCGTGTAATCCCTTGGCCCGTCAACGCCCGAAAATGTTGGATAGTCTATTTGTGTCATTAATCCATGCAGCCCGTGGCCAAATTCGTGGAACAGCGTTTCCACATCAGAAAAGCGCATTAAGGTTGGTTCGCCTGCAGGTGGCATGGGCAAATTCATATTATTTGTGATCAGGGGGCGAATCCGCTCGCCGTTGATATTCGAGGTGCCGCGGTAGCTGCTCATCCAGGCGCCGCCGCGTTTGGAATCGCGCGCATACATATCGGTCATAAATAGTCCGAGGTGCTCGCCCGCTCGATCTTTCACATCGAATGAAACAACGACCGGGTTCCAGCCCTCGACATCAGCCTGTTCAAACGACACGCCGAATAACTTGTTAGCCATGGCAAAAGCGCCTTGCTGAACGTTTTCGAGCTTGAAATAAGGCTTAGTCGTGTTTTCGTCTAGGTCGTAACGCGCTAAGCGTAATTTTTCCGCGAGATGCCACCAATCCCATGCGGCAAATGTTGTTTCGCCCATTAGATCCTGCATATCCGCGCGTTCTCTTTTCGCCTGGGCTAGACCTGGGCGCCAAACCCGGAGCAAGAAATCCTCGGCACCCGCGGGGGTCTTTGCCATGTTGTATTCAAGGACGTAATGCGCGTGGGATTCGTAGCCCATTAACGTGGCGCGCTCGGCGCGAAGCTGAGCTATTTTAATGGCGATTGGTCCGTTATCTCGTTCGCCTTTGGCGGCACGCAGTCGATAACCGTTAAACAGATCTTCGCGTAACGCTCTGTTCGTAGATTGCACCATAAAGCTTTCATAAGCCGAGCGATTTAATCCAACGATCCAAGCCTTTTGCTCCTCATCGTAAATCGCGGCTTTAAAATCACTACTCAAGCCAGCGGTTTCTTCTTCAGTTTTTAACACTAGTTTGAAGGCCTTGGTTTCCAGCAGTAGGTTCTGTGCAAACTGCGTGGTCAACTTGGAAATTTCTTCATTGATGGCAGCAATCTGGGTTTTCACCTCTGGCGCAAAAGCCGCGCCGGCGCGTAGGAAACCCCGATGGGTGAGTTCTAAAAGCCGTGCTTCTTGCTCGCCTAAGTTGAGGGAATCCCGCGCATCAAAGACCGCCTTTACTCGCTGGTAAAGCACATCATTTAGGGTAATGGCGTCAGTCTCGCGAGTCAGCATTGGATAGATTTGGGTCTGTAAGGCACGTAATTCGTCATTGGTATCCGTGCCGGTAATATTGCTAAACGTATAGGCCACCTTGTTTAGCGAGTCGCCCGATACTTCCAGTGCCATGATGGTGTTATCGAAAGTCGGTGGCTCTGTGTTGTTGACTATCACATCGATGTCCGCGCGCAGTTCCTGAAGCGCTTTCTTTACCGCGGGCAAATAATCAGCGGTTTCGATTTCCGCAAAAGGCGGTACCCCGAAAGGCGTTTGCCAAGTCGCGCGGAAGGGGTTGCCCTCAAGTTCCGCATCGCTGACCGCTAGATCGTCTGCCGCTGACTCTGCTAACCCGGTGTCCTTTGTAGTATTAGAGTTAGGCTCGCCGCAGGCGGCGGTTATGGTGGCGAAAAGTAGCAACGCTAACAAACGACTGATACTCAATGTCTTTCTCCGATGTAATGACAAGACGTGTGCCTAGGCAGGGCACTATAAATTTTTGCGAAGCTTATACACAGGCTAAAAGAAAGGCCATATGCAAAGTGTCGGAACAGTAGCTTATGGGAATCGCTATAATGTGAGACGGACGAAAACAACAGGACGCTGTATGGTTATTGTGTTGTTTTTTAGCACACAGATCATGTCACGGTAGGCGATAACAAAGGGGGAGACCATGATAACTGCTCATGCGTTTTGGGTTGAGGTACTACCGCTGCTGTTGGCAGGAATATTTTGTGCACTCTGCTTGATCATGAGCCTACATCTTTGGCAAACCCAGCGGGTGCAATCGCCACCGGCCAAAGTCCCTGGCGCGCTCGGTGAACGGCAAAATTACGTCTACAAACGTGCAGCTGCGATGCTGTTAATTTTCGGCGCTGTCGGGGGGTTCCTGCCCTCGCTTTTCATGCTCGCTAAAACGGGTCAGGTGTGGTCGGTTAATCAACAGGCACCACACTCTATGGTTGACCAATATCTGCTTTTGCATATTCCGTTGGCAGTTTTATGGGCAGTACTTGTCGGCGTGCAATTATGGTCGGGCGAGGTCCCTAGGCGCCGCGGGTTTCACTGACGTTTGGGTTGGTTGAGCCTCGCCACAGGCGTTGTGGGCGTTGGCGTTATTGGCGGTTGGATCTGGCCTCTGATAAATGACTTTGCTGATGGATTTGATAGCCCCAATGCGGGTGCCGGGATCTACACCATGACTATGGGTGTTGGTGTGGTCGTGAATGGGCTATTGGCGGGCTATTTTGCCCGTAAACGAGATCTGGGCCGGCACAAAGACTATGTGTTAATGACATTATTCTGGACCATGGACCCTGGCATTCATCGACTGAATATGTGGTTGATGCGGCTCTTTGGTGGCGACACTTGGGCGCCAGAACAAACCAATGGGTTGGGGATTGCCATCGCCAAGCTGCCAGCAAACCTAACGTTAATCGTATGGGCAGTTGTTGTGGCCCTATTGGCTCGACGCTTAAGTCCTATAATCTGGAGCAACATTGCGGGTCAGGTAGCGTTGTGGTGTTTAGGGACATATGCGGTGCTGGGGGTATTTCATGGGTCCACGGTTGCGTGGACAATCGTGGTCATATCTGCAGTATTTTTTCTAGCGGCATGGCGCGTCGGTCATGTGGCTAGGCGTTGATTGTTTTTGATCGAGCATAATGAGGCGTTATAAACCACCACAACAGGCTCCGCGTGAGGATCTTTCTGACATTGTTGCCACCCATCTGCATACGCCCTGGCAACGCCCAATTGCTGCCCACTCTCGGGCTGCATTCGACGCTATTCGCGATCGGGTAGAGGGTTCAACACGGCCGTTAATTATCGACTCCTGCTGTGGCACCGGTGACAGCACGCGCCATTTGGCTAATGCTTTCCCTAGTTCGCTGGTGTTGGGAGTAGACAAGTCAGCGCACCGACTGGCGCGTCATCGAAGGGGCAAACAGGGTGACTACGTGATGCTCCGGGCAGATGTAAACGACTTTTGGCGGTTGGCTGTTGATGCTGGCTGGCGACCAGTTCGGCACTATTTGCTCTATCCGAATCCATACCCGAAGGCATCACAAATCCGTAAGCGCTGGTATGCGTCGCCGGCTCTTCCTGCTCTGCTAGGGCTGGGCGGTATATTGACCGTGCGCGCCAACTGGAAGCTTTATGTTGAGGAGTTCGCGCATGCCTTGGGCGTTGCCGGTTTTACCGCCACGATGCAGGAATTGGCGGCGGAGTCGCCAATCACCGGCTTTGAGAGCAAATATCTGGAGCGCGGTAACGCGTTATTTGAGATGGTCTGCAACCTAGAAATTGTTTCTGGCGGATTAGATAAGTTGCGCTGAGTACGTGGCCGTATACATAAAAATGAGAAGCATTCTCATTATTATCTAAAATTGTTATCCTTGCGCAGATGTCATAACGCCTTCAAGGAAACAGTTGGCCATCTTTTTAAGTTTAGCGCTTGCGAGTCTTGCAGCCCTGACCACTTTTTTTTCGGTGCGCTACGCACAGGCTCGACGGCGCCGGCTGCTGTTCACTATTGGCATGGCGAGTCTTGGGGCATCTTTCTATTGGGGCAAATCTCTTGGAGGTTTTTGGCCTGGATTTTATACGCTGCTAAGTTTCTACATGCTGCTATGCACAGCTTTGCCTTGGGTAGGACTGCTGAAGTGGGTCAACATCGGCGACAAACGTCATGCTGGCTAGGTCGCTGATAGCTGTACTGCTTTCTATTCCTGCGACATTTGCTCTTGTAGGCGTTGTGTTGGTGCTTATTCCCCAAAGCACGAACGCCATCCTCCCTGTTTTGCTTTTGGTCTTTCCCGTATGGATGACGCTGACCTGCTGCAGCTACCTGATTTCTGATTTGCAACAAACTGTTATCGGTTTGGTCGCTATCGCTGCTGTAGGTTTCGGGCTAATCGCAACGCTTAGGTGGACAGGACTGACTCTGGTATGAAAAAAAGCACAATGAAAGTTTTTCTCGGGGTCCACACCTGGGCTGGGCTAGGGACTGGTATGGCACTGTTTATAGCGTTCTACGCTGGTGCGTTGACCGTCTTCTTCCATGAGTTGGAGATTTGGGACAGCTACCATAAGGCGGCAGTCAGCGAACAGCAAAATATTGGCGAAGCGCAACAGCTATTGGATCTAGCGGTAACAAAGCAGCCGAATATGACGAGTAATCTGCGGCTTTATCCTGCTGAAGCGGATCACCCTGAACATGTTGTGCGTTGGTTTGAACGGCAGCCAGACGGCAGCTTTGAACGCCATGAATTTCGTTTAACCGAATCTGGATCTTTAAACACTGCCGAGAGCAATGCGCAACTAGCGGGGTTTATTTACCGGCTGCATTACACCGCAGGTTTGCCGACAGGATTTGGGGTTTATATTTTGGGCATAGTGTCCCTGATTTATGGTTTGGCACTGGTGACAGGCTTAATAATTTTCCTGCCAAACCTGCTCGCGGACCTGTTCAATGTTCGGCAAGGCAAAAACAAAAAGCGCTTTTGGTTAGATGCCCATAATGCGGTGGGTGTGATCTCGTTTCCATGGCACATGATGTTCGCTTGGAGTAGCGTTGTTCTTTGCATTGGCATTTTCACCATCGCACCCTTCCAATTGCTGGTCTATGACGACGATTTGCTCGAATTGATTGGTCCTGAGCTTGGCGTGGTACAACCGCTGGAACCGATAGGTGAATCTGCGCCAATGCTGCCGGTAGAAAAATTGTTAGCGATCGCAGAACGTGAGGCCCCTGGTTTCGCTGCGACTCAGTTGCGATTTACGAATTTTGGTGACCGGCAGGCAACGGTGCAAATTTTTGGCAATTCCAATACCGAAACGTTGTTAAGTAATGTTGGAGTAACCCTAAATGGCAGCACTGGCGAAGTTCTTGCTGTAAGTCATCCTAATACCTCCGGCATTGGTGCAACCATTTACAACGGTCTGATTGCCCTTCATTACGTCAGCTTCGGCGGCTACTTGGTTAAATGGATTTACTTCGTGCTTGGTATGGGTGGCGCGTTTCTTTTTTACTCTGGGAATCTGCTGTGGATCGAGACCCGGCGTAAAAGGCGCCAGCTGCGGCAGCCGGCATCTAGCGTGTTTTTTGCTCGGCTAAACAGCGGTGTATGTATCGGCTGTATGGCGGCGGTGTCCGCTGCTTTTTTAGCCAGTCGCATACTGATGGATTTGGAGTATCGCGGCGATGTAATCGAGTGGACTTACTATGGGGTGTTTTTTGCCGCGATTGGCTGGTGTTTTGTTCGACCTGTTGGGGTTGGCGCCAGGGATCTGCTGTGGGCTTGCGCGGTGCTGACCGTGGCGATTCCTGTTGCCGATGCTGCGGTCTTGGGGATGCCGATTTGGCGCAGTTTGGCCCTTGAGGCCTGGCCCTTGGTTTGCGTCAGTGGCATCTCTTTGTTAAGTGCTGTGATGTTTTGGCGCATGGCAGCATCTATGCATAGGCGCCTGCAATATGGCGACGCTAACAGCGTTTGGGCGGGCGCAAGAACTGGTCTGCCAAACGCCCAAGTAGCAGAGCGTTAACAGACGTCGAACGATCTGCACTTGCAATCAATTGCCATTAGATGAAATCTTTGGGTCAACTTTTTATCGGGCCGTGCCTGCCATGCGTGATTCATTGCTGAGCTTCTTTTTTCGTCGACGCGCTACCTTCCTTGCCCTATGCCTGCTGGGCTTAACCGCGCCAGCGTTCGCGAGCTACGATGCTTCTGCATCGATGTCGAAAGCCAGCAATGGCGACGTGGACATCGCCTACCGTGTTGTCGGCGATCCCGAGGCCGAGCCAATTCTGATCATCATGGGATTATCCGCCTCTCATCGCGTTTGGAATTCGCAGTTGATTGCCGGTCTGGTAGAGGGCGGGTACCGAGTGGTGCTGTTGGACAATCGGGATGTTGGTGAATCGTCGAAGATTGAGAAAAAAGGCCAGCTTTGGCTTGCTTGGCAATTGCTAAAATATCGCATTGGCCTGAGGGTCAAATCGCCCTATGCGCTCTCCGATATGGCGGTTGATGCGGTTGCGGTGCTGGATGCTTTGGGGATTGAGCGCGCCCATGTTATTGGTGCCTCGATGGGCGGTATGATCGGTCAAATAGTGGCTTACGACTTTCCGCAGCGAACCCAGTCTTTAGTGTCTATTATGTCGACAACGTGGGCGCCGCACCTGCCCCAGCCCGGAAGAGCGCAACAGGACGGTATCTCGGAAATGAATGAGAGTTCCGAAGAGCAGGCTGCTGACTTGCAAAAACTGGGTTTTTATCCAAGTGCGCTACCAAATCAGGTCACGGCGATATTAAGTGCAGGTGACCGAACAGCGCGGGTTGCGCAAATCTCTGCGCCGACTCTGGTCCTCCATGGAGCGGATGATCAGCTGCTGAGTGTGGAACATGGTGAACATACTGCGCAGACCATTAAAGACGCGCAATTTAAGGTCTATGAAAATATGGGCCACAATTTGCCCGATCCGATCATTCCGCAAATGGTAAACGACATGTTGGCGCATTTACGCGCTAACCCAATTTAGGGCGGTTCAATAACGGGCTGCACATAAGGGATAAGGCTTATGAAGTTTCTCGGCTACTTTTTCGCGGGCTTACTTGCGTTGGCTGTGCTTGGTGTGTCGATGCTTTGGGGTGGTGCTCAAATGTCCTTGGATCAGAGCTATGCGCATACCAAGGCTGCGGCACAGCTTAGGGACTTTGCTGATAATGATGCAGATGGAGTGGTGCGCATCGCCACAAGTCGAGGTGATTTTCGGGCCCGTATAGCCGGCTTTCAAGACAGTGGGGAGCGCCCCTTGGTGGTGTTACTGCACGGTTTTCCCGTGACCTCAGCCATG